>ENA-OUVC01000961-OUVC01000961.1-marine-metagenome-genome-assembly--contig:-NODE-961-length-17879-cov-3.117740_pt1 | contig 17879 bp, 17 predicted proteins | sample MGYA00248622_ERZ508571 | MGnify/ENA primary metagenome ERZ508571 (study PRJEB26236, sample SAMN06267175) | marine metagenome | isolation source: Columbia River Estuary | place: USA:Columbia River Estuary... | reverse complement strand
TGGCCGCATTGTTCCCGCAGTTGTTCAGGCTATGCTGGAACTTGGCGAGGTTTTGGGACGCAACTTGGGTATCAAGGCCGTGTTTTGGTCTCCGGCGGCTGTTGTGTCCGGATATGATTATTACGCGGAGGCAGTAGCACAATATGCCGAAGGTGCGGCCTTTCCGGCGTTGTTGTGCGTTGGCTTTGACATGTCGACTATCGCTATTGTGCAAACCACAGGATTGGCGTGGCTATGCGATCAGGAACTTAGCTTCGCGCATGCGCAGATTCCTGCGCATGAAGCCATGCGTTATGTGGTGCGCCTTGTGCACGACCTTGCCACGCAAGGAGCATATGATCGTGCACTTGAGCTGCCCGGTTTGAATTCCGATGAAGTTGTTGTCGTGACGCCCAGCCCCGATCAGGGCACAGTAAATGCCAGCTTGGTTACCGGTAAAGAGGCCATAAACTCCGCCCCATAGCAAATGAGTTGCGCCATTTGGTTGGCGACTAAATGAATGCGCATAAATTTTATACTGGACGAATGTTGCTTTGAATGGCTATCGCCGCAACATAATGTCTTTGCACAGCGCGACCTTGCTTCTTCTACGACTTACACGCCCTTAGGCGTGCGTTTGATGTCGGCATCGTTCGGCAGGCCGCCTAAGGGCTTCATGAAACCCCGCCAAGTCTTAATGCCCACATAATGGGCGCAATAGCGAAGTTGCACAAAACATGATGTTATCCGATCCATCTCGTAAATACCGCGCATTCCCGCAAGTTGACCTGCCTGACCGTCAATGGCCAAGCCGTACAATTGATTATGCCCCACGTTGGCTTTCCACCGACTTGCGCGATGGCAATCAGGCGCTGATCGACCCGATGGGCGCCGAGAAAAAGCGCCGGTTTTTTGATCTTCTCCTGAAAGTGGGCGTGAAGGAAATCGAAGTTGGTTTCCCAAGCTCCGGCGCGACAGATTTCGATTTCATCCGTGGTTTGGTCGATAGCGGAAGCATCCCCGATGATGTGACGATCCAGAGCCTGACGCAGTCGCGGCGCGACCTTATTGAGAAAACGTTCGAAAGCATGGCGGGCGCACCGCGTGCGATTGTGCATCTGTATAATGCCGTTAGCCCCGCGTGGCGGGACATTGTCTTCAATCTCGACAAAGCGGGCGTGAAGGCCATCGCGGTTGAAGGCGCGCATATGTTGATGGAGCAAGCCGCGCGCTTCCCAGAAACCGACTGGCATTTTGAATATAGCCCCGAAACCTTTTCGACCGCAGAGCTCGAATTCAGCCTTGAGGTGAGCGAGGCTGTGATGGAGGTTTTAAAACCGACCGCTGCCAAGCCACTGATCCTGAATTTGCCCGCCACCATCGAAGCCGCGATGCCCAATGTATATGCCGACCAGATCGAATGGATGTGCAAACATATCAGCGCGCGTGATGCCGTCGTCATCAGCCTGCATCCGCATAATGACCGGGGCAGCGGGATCGCTGCGGCGGAACTTGGCCTGTTGGCGGGCGGCGACCGGATCGAAGGTTGCCTGTTCGGCAATGGTGAGCGCACGGGCAATGTCGACCTCGTCACGCTGGCGCTGAATATGTATACGCAAGGGCTGAACCCCGGCCTTGATTTCAGCAATATCGATGAAGTCATTCAGACCGTGGAATATTGCAATCAACTGCCGGTCCATCCGCGTCACCCATATGCCGGTGAATTGGTGTTCACGGCCTTTTCTGGATCGCACCAAGACGCCATTAAAAAAGGTTTCGCGGCGCACGAACGGCAAAATGACGAAATCTGGCGGGTTCCTTATCTGCCAATCGATCCAGCCGACTTGGGTCGTTCATACGAAGCCGTCATCCGCGTAAATTCGCAAAGCGGCAAGGGCGGTGTTGCGTGGGTTATCGAACAGGACCACGGCCTCAAACTGCCGAAGCGTATGCAGGCCAATTTCTCGACCACAGTGCAGGAATTGTCCAACACGACTGGCCGTGAATTGACCAGTGCCGACATCTGGGAAGCGTTTGAAAAGCGCTATCATCTGAAAGGTGAAGGGCGCTTCCGGTTGCTCGACTTCCGCGAAAGCCAAAGCCAGCGTCAACTGGATGAACGCATCTTCGCAGGCAACATCCGCATCGATGGCGTCGAACAAAGCGTGAGCGGTCGCGGCAATGGACTTATCTCAAGCCTTGCCAATGCCCTTCAGGAGGCTCTGGGAGGGCCGCTGGACATCATTGACTATAGCGAGCACGCAATCGGCCACGGCACGGACGCACGCGCTGCTGCCTATGTTGAGTGCCGTGTTGGCGATGGGCCGATCTTGTTCGGTGTCGGGATCAGCAGGGATGTCGCAACGGCGTCCGTTCGGGCGATTTTGAGCGCTGCTAACGGCGCGTAAGTCGATCAAAGGCGGGCGTGCATGAAAAATCACGCCCACCTAACCTTACGTAATGGCCCGTTCCGTGTCACCCATTTGACAGCCGCAATGTGCAGGCGCTAACCCACCGTTAAATGCTCAATTAACAAGGGATTCGGCGCATGGCACTTCCGGCAATTTTCGACAATCTTCGTCTTCCGGTGATTGGATCGCCGCTTTTTATCGTTTCAGGCCCAGAGCTGGTGATTGCACAATGCAAGGCCGGTGTTGTCGGTTCATTCCCGGCGCTCAACGCGCGTCCAGCCAGCCAGCTGGACGAATGGTTGCACCAGATCACTGAGGAACTCGCCGCACATAACCGCGACAATCCCACGCGCCCTGCCGCGCCTTATGCCGTGAACCAGATCGTGCATAAATCAAACAACCGGTTGCAGGAAGATTTGGCGACCTGCGCGAAATGGCAAGTTCCTATTACGATCACATCGCTTGGCGCGCAGGAAGAACTGAACCAAGCCGTGCATAGCTGGGGCGGGATTGCCTTGCACGACGTCATCGATGACCGTTTTGCCCGTAAGGCAATTGAGAAGGGTGCTGATGGCCTTATTCCCGTGGCTGCAGGCGCTGGCGGCCACGCTGGCGTTACTTCTCCCTTCGCACTGATGCGTGAAATTCGCGAATGGTTCGACGGTCCAGTCGCACTCTCCGGATCGATTGCGCACGGTGCTTCGGTGCTGGCCGCGCAAGCCATGGGTGCAGACTTTGGCTATATCGGCAGCGCGTTCATCGCGACGAAGGAAGCCAATGCTGTTGACGGCTACAAGGACAATATCGTTGAAGCGAAAGCTTCCGACATTGTTTACTCGGACCTGTTTACCGGTGTCAGCGGCAATTACCTGCGCCAGTCGATCGAGCGCGCAGGGATGGACCCCAACAATCTGCCTAAGGGCGATATTTCCACGATGAACTTTGGTTCGGGCGGCAATAGCGAAGCCAAGGCTTGGAAGGATATCTGGGGTTCAGGCCAGGGTATCGGCGCGATCAAGGAAGTGCAAACTGTGGCACAATTTGTTGATCAGCTTGAGGCAGAGTATCGCGCAGCCAAGGTTGCTTTGGATGCAGCTTTCCGGGGCTAATTATATCCCCGATATGGCGTAGCCAGCAAAATAGTACATGGCGCCGCAAAGGCACAAAGCGAGGAAAGATTCTCCCCTTTGTGCTTTTGCGGCGTTTTATTTTTGATCTTTAGCTGGCCTTTTCAAAGGCGACGCTGATGTCCAAGGTAACGTCATCCGAAATCATCGGAACAGCATAGCTAATGCCAAATTCGCTGCGTTTGATGACCGCGGTGGCATGAAAGCCGACGGTGGCTTTCTTGTTGAACGGATTATTGCCAGCGCCTGAAAACGTCGTATCGAGCACGACTGGCTTGGTGATGCCGTTCAGCGTTAGGTTGCCCGTGATTTTCGCTGTCGTGCCCTTGGCGACCACGCTGGTGGATACAAATTTTGCATCCGCTGGCGCTGGACCGAAAAAGTCAGCTTTGCCGCCTTCTTTGCCGGCACGAAGCAAATGGCCCGTGAGGCCCGCGCTCGCGGTTGTGACTTTGCCAACTGGAATAGTGATATCGACCGTTGATGCATTTGGCTTTGCAGGGTCCAGAACCAATGTCCCCGTCGCATCGCCGAAGATGCCAAAATAGTCGTTGAAGCCGAAATGGCTTACCCGCCAACCGATCAGCGTGTGCCCGGGATCGGTGTTGTACGTTCCTGCGGTCACGCGCGTGACATCCACCGCGCCGGGGGTTTGTGGTGCGCTCTGTGCGATGAGGGGGACAGCCGCGAAGAGGGGAAGGGCACATAAAAACTTGCGCATAGCATTGCTCCAGACAACAAAAAGGGGAGGCACCAGTGTCGATGCCTCCCCTTAAACTGTCAAGATGCGAAGATGTTTAGTTTTTGGCTTGATCAACCAGCTTATTCTTGGCGATCCAAGGCATCATAGCGCGCAGTTTTGCGCCAGTTGCTTCGATTGGATGCGCGGCAGCAGCCTTGCGTGCGGCCTTGAGTTCAGGTTGTCCCGCACGGTTGTCCAGAACGAAGTTCTTCACAAAACGGCCCGATTGAATGTCCGCAAGAACGCGCTTCATTTCCGCTTTGGTTTCGTCGGTAATGATGCGCGGGCCAGTCGTGATGTCGCCATATTCCGCGGTGTTGGAGATGGAATAGCGCATGTTGGCGATGCCGCCTTCATATAGAAGGTCAACGATGAGCTTCGTTTCGTGCAAGCATTCGAAATACGCCATTTCAGGGGCATAGCCCGCCTCAGTCAGCGTTTCGAAGCCGGCTTGGATAAGGTGCGTGATGCCACCGCAAAGGACGGCCTGTTCACCGAACAGATCGGTTTCGCACTCTTCGCGGAAATTGGTTTCGATGATGCCGCTGCGTCCGCCGCCAACGCCGCTTGCATAAGCAAGCGCGATGTCATGGGCATTGCCGCTTGAATTTTGAGCAACCGCGATAAGGCAAGGCACGCCGCCGCCTTTTTGATATTCGCTGCGCACGGTATGGCCGGGGCCCTTTGGCGCGATCATGATGACATCAATGTCTGCGCGTGGTTCGATAAGGCCGAAATGGATGTTGAGGCCATGGGCAAAGGCAAGCGCCGCGCCGGGTTTCATATTTGCATGCAAGTCATCGGCGTAAATGGCGGCCTGATGCTCGTCAGGTGCAAGCACCATCAAAATGTCGGCCCACGCGGCTGCATCGGCATTTGCCAATACCTTAAAGCCAGCGGCCTCAGCCTTTTTCGCGGTGGCCGATCCAGCACGCAACGCAATGGCTACGTCCGCAACGCCGCTATCGCGCAGATTCTGTGCATGTGCATGGCCTTGGCTACCATAACCAACAATCGCGACTTTCTTGTCCTTGATCAGGCCAAGATCGCAATCTGCGTCGTAAAATACTTTCATGTTTTAGTCCTTCTGCTTTGCCGTCACCCTGAATGTGTTTCAGGGTCTACCTTTAACGGCGTAATATTTTGACGATGAAATTTAGCTGCCTTCGGCTCCGCGCATCAGGCCGACAATTCCGGTTCTGCCGACTTCAACCAGGCCGACTTCGCGCATCAACGCGACGAACGTGTCGATCTTGTCCGGGCCGCCGGTTATCTCAAAAATGAAGCTGTTGACGGTCGCGTCGATCACGCGGGCGCGGTAAATATCGGCAAGGCGCATTGCCTCAACCCGTTGGTCACCGGTGCCGCGAACTTTCACCAACGCAAGCTCGCGCTCCACATGGGGGCCGGCTTCGGTCAGGTCCGTGACCTTGTGCACCGGGATCAGGCGTTCACATTGCGCAATGATCTGGTCGATGACCGGCGGTGGCCCGCGGGTAACGATAGTAATCCGGCTGGTGGTATGGTCTTCGCTGATATCGGCAACGGTCAAACTGTCGATGTTGTAACCACGCGAGGTGAACATGCCCGCGATCCGCGCCAGCGTGCCTGCTTCGTTGTCGACGGTCAGCGTAAGCACATGCCGTTCGGTGAGTTCCTGTTTGATATGCATTATACGAGCGCCTTTGCTTCGTCGTCCATCGTCCCCGATACTTCATCCGAATGCAGGATCATGTCCGTATGGGCTGCACCTGACGGTATCATCGGGAAGCAATTGGATGTTTTATGCACGCGGCAGTCGAACATCACCGGTCCATCATAGGCAAGCATTTCGGCTATGGCATCATCGAGCTTGGCCGGGTCACTGCAACGTATGCCTTTCCATCCATAAGCTTCGGCCAGCGCCACAAAATCGGGCAAGCTGTCTGAATAGCTTTCTGAGAAACGGCTTTCATAGGTCAGCTCTTGCCACTGGCGGACCATGCCCATCCATTCATTGTTCAGGATGAAGACCTTGACCGGCAAACGATATTGGGTCGCGGTTGCCATTTCCTGAATATTCATCTGGATCGACGCTTCACCGGCGATATCGATAACCAGCGCGTCCGGATTACCCATTTGTGCACCGACCGCTGCGGGCAGGCCATAGCCCATGGTTCCCAAGCCGCCGCTGGTGAGCCATTTGTTGGGGGCATCAAAATGGAAATGCTGTGCGGCCCACATTTGGTGCTGCCCGACTTCTGTCGTGATGATTGGCGATTTGTCTTTGGTGGCCGCGAACAAACGCTCAATCGCATATTGCGGCATGATTTCCTGCGTGCTGCCGGGGTAGCTGAGGCAATCGACTGCGCGCCAGCCTTTGATACGTGCCCACCAGTCATCCAACGCCGCGGCTTTATATTTACGGCCTTTCCACACTTCGATCATTTGCCGGATCGCCGCGCCAACATCAGCCACGATGGGCAGATCGACGCGTACCGTTTTGTTGATCGAACTGCGGTCTATATCGATGTGGATTTTGATGCTGTCGGGTGAAAAGGCATCCAAGCGACCTGTGACACGGTCGTCGAAACGCGCCCCTAGGCATAGCATCACGTCGCATTGGTTCATCGCCATATTGGCTTCATATGTGCCGTGCATGCCAAGCATACCCAGCCATGCGTCGCCGGAGGCGGGATATGCGCCAAGACCCATGAGGGTTGATGTGACAGGCGCGCCGCACAGTTCGGCGAGTTCACGCAGTGCCGCACTTGCATCGGGGCCGGAATTGATGATGCCGCCGCCGGTATAGAGGATTGGCGCCTTCGCATTGGCCAACAGCTCAACCGCGCGGTTGATTTCGGCGTAATCGGCTTCGCCCGCAGGGTTAAACCGCGACGACGTTGCGCGCTTTACGTCGGTGGATGCCGTCGCAACCTGAACGTTTTTCGGAATGTCGATGACAACGGGGCCAGGGCGTCCTTTGGTCGCGATGGCAAATGCCTCTCGCACTGTGGATGCGAGGTCCGCCGGATCTTTCACAAGATAATTGTGCTTTGAACAGTGGCGCGTGATGCCCACCGTGTCCGCTTCCTGAAACGCGTCCGAGCCGATCAAGTTGGTGGCAACTTGTCCAGTCAGAACAATCAGCGGAATGGAATCCATGAAGGCATCCGCAATACCGGTAACGGCATTGGTCGCGCCAGGGCCTGACGTGACCAGCACAACGCCCGGCTTGCCCGTCGAACGCGCGTAACCTTCTGCCGCATGCGCAGCGCCAGCTTCGTGACGGACGAGGACGTGACGGATTTTTGTATGCTGAAACAGCGCGTCATAAATCGGCAGAACTGCGCCGCCGGGATACCCGAATACGGTGTCCACACCCTGTTCGATCAAGGTATCGATCAAAATTTCTGCGCCGGATTTTTCGGGCACTGTAAAGTCCTCACTCATTATGAAACTGCCCTATGTTGCAGCGCAACAGAGTAGGCAAGAGCGGGCTAGCTAAAGATTAGAAAATGACATGTCAACGATAATCATTGAAATATTGTTTCAAAATAACCTCTATTTGAATCATTTATTTCATCAACTATGCGGGGCCATGTGGCGGGGGCTTGGTTCCTGAACCAGGTAAACTGCCGCTTTGCATATTGGCGGGTCGCAATTTGGCCGCGTTCGATGGCTTCTGCCTCTGACATAGTGCCGCCAAGAAGCGCAGCGATCTCTGGAACGCCGATGGCCCGCATGATTGGCGCATCGTGCGGCATTTGCTGCGCCAGCAAGGCTTCAACTTCCTGAATAGCGCCGCTTTGTATCATCTGTTCGAACCGCATGTCGCACCGCTGATATAGCCATTCACGCGGTGGCAAGAGGAGGAGGGGGTGCAGCGAGATGTCTTGCGCGATGCCGCCCGTCTTAATTTTGCGCCATTCGCTGATGCTGCGGCCAGTGCCCTCAATAACCTCAAGCGCGCGGGTGATGCGGATGATGTCTGCGGGGCCTAAGGTTGCCGCTACCGCAGGGTCGAGCTTTTGGAGCGCCGCATAAGCTTGTTCGACGGGCAGCGCCCGAATGCGGGCGCGCAATTCCGGATCGATGTCGGGTATGGGCGCGATGCCATCGAGTAATGTTTGAATATATAGGCCACTGCCACCGACCAGTACAGGCAGCGCGCCTGCATCATGCGCTTCGCAAATGGCGTCTTTGGCATCATTGGCCCAGCGCGCCGCCGAACAATGCGTTTGGCCGTCCAGATATCCGAATAAACGGTGCGGGGCGCTGCGTTGTTCGCTTTCGGTAGGTTGGGCGCTGAGTATCGGCAGGTCGGAATAAACTTGCGCGCTATCGGCGTTGATAATCACGACATTGCGCGACTTCGCCAATTGCAGCGCTAATGCTGTCTTGCCGCTTGCGGTTGGACCCGCAATAAGCGCGACCATCTTTTTAGGATTCGAAATGCCCATCTTAACCCTGATAGCAGCAGATTCTTTCGAAAGCGGCATAATTTCAGAAGCCTGCGACCGATTGGCTGCACATAGCTGCGTTCCAGCGATCACGGACTGGCTTGCGGAGGGCAGGGCCGTGGACATTGGTTTTGATGGCTCTTTAGCGCATGCGCGTACCGCGGTTGCCATCCTTGAAGATCGCGTCGATGTCGTCGTCCAATATGAAGAGCAGCGGCGCAAAATGCTGTTGGTCTCCGACATGGACAGCACGATGATTACCGTCGAATGCATCGATGAGCTGGCCGACTTTGCCGGAATAAAGCCCGAAATCGCCGCAATTACCGAGCGGGCGATGGCAGGCGAGTTGGACTTTGCAGAAGCGTTAAAGGCGCGTGTTGCGTTGCTGGCCGGGCTTGATGCCGACATGATCCAGCAATGCCTGCGTGAACGCGTCCGTCCCATGCCTGGGGCCGAGACATTGGTACGCACCATGACCGCATGGGGCGCGCATGCCGTGCTGGTATCGGGGGGCTTTACCAGTTTTACCGGTCCCGTTGCGGCCATGCTGGGCTTTGCAGAGGTGCATGCCAATGTCCTTGAGATTGAACAGGGGCGTCTGACGGGACGTCTTGCCGCCGATATTGTGGATGCGGCGACGAAGCGGCAGGTGCTGCAAGCTGCGGCAGCAACGCTTGGATTAGACCTGAAATCCGCGCTTGCGGTCGGCGACGGCGCCAATGACATGCCGATGATCGCAGAGGCCGTATCCGCCGAAGGCCTTGGTGTCGGCTATCATCCACGACCGCAACTTGCCGCCGCCGCCAATTTTGCGGTGCGCCACAATGATTTGACCGCCCTCCTTTTTGCGCAGGGGATTAAACCGGGCGCATGGACGCAATGAACAAGTGAAACACATTGAGCGGCGCAGGGTTGATGTTATGTTGCCCCAAGCCGTTTTTCCATAGGAGCATAATATGCGTGCATTTCTGCCTGTTCTACTCATCCCGGCCCTCGCGAGTTGTGCGACGCTTATGCCAACAAAGTCCGGTGAAGCGTCGGAAGTTGTCACGGCGGAGCTTGCGCGGGGGGATGGCAGCCGGGCAGGCATTGCAACGATATCAAAGCGCGGGGACGGCCTGTTCCTGAGCCTATCCGCCGATGCGCCAGCAGAGGGAACATTTGGCATGCACCTTCACGCGGTGGGGACATGCCAAGGACCAGATTTTACGTCGGCTGGACCTCATTGGAACCCCGAAATGAAACAACATGGCCTCGATAATCCAATGGGCGCGCATCATGGCGATTTGCCAAATGTAACGGCCGGCGCTGACCGCAAGATAACATTGGAATATAAATTACCCGATTTTGTGATTTCGGGACCCACCGGTCTGCTGGATGCCGACGGCGGTGCGTTGGTTATCCATGAAAAAGCAGATGACTATAAAACAGACCCCAGCGGGAACAGCGGCAAGCGTATCATTTGCGGTGTTTTTAAATCCGGTAACGGCAGCTGAAGCTAAACTTTATCCGCATATAGAAGGCAGCCGGGGGCAACGCGCTCGAGAATGACGTTGATGTCATTTTTGGCAAAGGCAAAGCAACCTTGGCTGCGGCCAATCTTGCCCTGATCTTGGATCAGAGACTGGTTCACATACCATGCCGGATGAATAACAATAGCGCGCGCTTCGGCTTGGTCATTCTGCGGATCCAAGCCAATGAGCCGGCGCGACTCGCCATATTGGCCGATATAGGTATCGCTGACGAGGTAACTGCCAGCCGATGTCGCTTCGGACCCATGAACGTTTGAGAAATTCTGCACCCATCCGCTATGGCTAGGGTCGGAACCTTTTCCATGGGCCACCAGATAGTGCGTGGATGAACCGTTACGCAAATCCACGACGTAAAAACGAGGGTCGCGTGACGGTTTCGAAAAATCGGCAAGTGCGATGAGGTCGTGATTGCGAATGCGGTTTTTATGCATGTCCAGCGCGGCTTTGGCGCGGCTGAGCAATAAAGGCGAGGGAGCCCCGGCGCTGTTGCTGCCTGTTCCCGGAGCGAAAACGATATCTGTCGCCGTCGAGGGCGCAGCAAGCAAGCTGGCACCGGCAATGGCGGATTGGATAAAATGTCTGCGACCAATGATCATGACAAAGAGATAGGGATGAACGCTTGCAAGCAACAGTGGCCAACAGGCGTTTCGACGCAAAACTAGGACAGTTAACCTCATTGCTGCCGAAGCTGTTTTTACGGATTGCAGCGAAATTAACGTCGAATCTATCTCCACCCTTTGCTATAGAAGTTCTGTTACAGTGTGTTACTGTATATTGGGGGGTCAAAGGCAATTCCATGAAGGTGAACGTGGGTATCCGGATATTGCACGTCATGTGTGCGTTTGCGCTGTTTGCCAGTGCGCCCGGCGCTGTCACCGCGCAGAACACTGTTCCAGCTGTGCCCTCGGACACACCGGCTAACCCTGCTGTGGTTCCTCAAAGCCCGATGACGCCGCCGGTTGTTGTCCCACCAGTAGTTAAACCACCCGTCGTCGCGCCAGCGCCAAAGCCCGCCCCCAAAAAGGGACCAGTGGATAGGCTGAAGCCCGGGCAATATGTGTGGATTCCGCAAGACCGCTATGAGGGGCCGATGAAAATCGTCGTCGTGCTGGATACGCAGCGGGTCTATGTATTCCAAAATGACAAGCTGATTGGCTTCAGCACGATTTCGTCAGGTAAAAAAGGCAAAGAAACGCCCATTGGTGCTTTCAATATTCTGCAAAAAAATATCGATCACAAATCCAACCTCTATAGCAATGCCCCAATGCCTTATATGCAGCGGCTGACATGGGACGGGATTGCCATACATGGCGGCCATCTGCCCGGATATCCAGCGTCGCATGGCTGCATTCGCTTGCCACTGCCATTTGCGAAGGCATTGTTTGCGATCACGAAATTGGATCAGGAAGTGGTGGTATTGAAGGATACATCGACGCCGGTAAAACGGACTCCGCCCAAGCCAGAGCCGGTTGACCCTGCGCCTGCACCCGTGACTGGCGATACATTGACCGACCCGTCCGCCACCCCGCCTTCTTCGCCGCCAAAACCCGACACGCGCACATAAACGCAGGCTATGTTACGTCGCAGCAGGGGTAACTTCGCCAATTGACGTTTACGCTAACGTAAAGTAGTGACGCTAGTGCACACAAGAGGAAAGGCGCTATGGAATCAATTACGCGCGACGAAAGGCGGGCCGATGCGACCATCGATACGCCAGACGCATTTAACCGCGATTCATTCACAATCTCGGATCTTTCGAGCGAATTTGATGTAACCGCGCGGGCCTTGCGCTTTTACGAAGACCAAGGCTTGATTTCCCCCGAACGTTTGGGGCTTGCCCGCATTTATTCCAAGCGCGACCGCGCCCGGCTTGCATGGATATTGCGTGCAAAGCGCGTTGGTTTCAGCCTTGCTGAAATTCGGGAAATGATTGACCTTTACGATCTGAACGATGGCCGCAATATTCAACGCCGCGTGACCATTGAAAAATGCCGCGACAGGATCAATCTGTTAAAGGCGCAGCGTGACGATATCGAAAGCGCAATTCACGAGCTTACCGAATTTGTTTCAACCGTCGAAAAGGCAGAGGCGGCAGATAAATCCTCCGCAGCCTAATTTGATATTTCCAGCCAATTAAGGATCGAAAATGCCAAGCTACACCGCCCCCGTTCGCGATATGCAGTTCATTCTCAACGAAGTATTGGCTGTTGAGCGGTTTGCCAATCTGCCCGGCTTTGAAAATGCCAGCGCGGATATGGTCGACGCGATCCTGACCGAAGGCGCAAAATTTGTAGAGGGTGTTCTTTTCCCGTTGAACCAAGTCGGCGACTTGCAAGGCTGCACGCGCCATGAAGACGGCAGCGTCACCACGCCTGATGGCTTCAAAGAAGCCTATAAGCTGTACTGCGAAGGCGGCTGGGGCACATTGTCAGCGCCCGTGGAGTTTGGCGGCCAAGGCATGCCGCACATCGTCTCCATGGCGTTTGAAGAGCTTATGGCAAGTTCGAACATGGCGTTCGCGATGTATCCGGGGCTTACCCAAGGTGCGGTATCGGCGATCTTGGTGAAGGGCAGCGACGAACAGAAAGCCAAATATGCGCCGAATATGATTTCGGGCAAATGGGGCGGGACGATGAACCTGACCGAGCCGCATTGCGGAACCGATCTTGGCCTTATCCGCACTAAGGCTGTGCCCAATGACGATGGCAGCTATGCGGTTTCAGGAACAAAGATTTTCATTTCGTCGGGCGACCATGACCTGACCGAGAATATCATTCACCTCGTCTTGGCCAAAACACCGGGCGCACCGGACAGCGTCAAAGGCATTTCGCTGTTCATCGTGCCCAAGTTCCTGGTGAATGATGACGGCTCGCTCGGCGCGCGGAACAGTTTGTCCTGTGGTTCGATCGAACATAAAATGGGCATTCACGGCAATGCGACGTGCGTGATGAATTATGATGGCGCGACGGGTTATCTTGTCGGTGAAGAACATAAGGGCCTCGCGGCCATGTTTATCATGATGAACATCGCGCGTCTGGGCGTTGGCCAGCAAGGCCTTGGCATTGCCGAAGTCGCTTACCAAAATGCCGTGCATTATGCGCAAGATCGCCGTCAGGGCCGCGCGCTGACCGGTCCGCAGGATCTGGAGCAGAAAGCCGACACCCTGTTCGTGCACCCCGATGTGCGCCGCATGCTGATGGATGCCAAGGCATTTACAGAAGGTATGCGTGCCTTGTGCCTTTGGGGTGCATTGCAAGCCGATTTGCTGCATCATGCGCAAACCGAGGAAGAACGGCAGATGGCGGACGACCTGTTGTCGCTGCTGACGCCCGTCATCAAGGGCTATGGCACAGACAAGGGCTATGAAGTCGCAACCAATGCGCAGCAAGTCTATGGCGGCCATGGCTACATCGCCGAATGGGGCATGGAACAATATGTGCGCGATGCCCGTATCGCGATGATTTACGAAGGCACCAACGGCGTTCAGGCAATGGACCTTGTTGGCCGGAAGCTGGCGCAAAATGGCGGCCGGGCAATTCAGGCGCTTTTCAAGATTGTCGACGATGAATGTGCGGCCGCAAAGAGCGGGGCGCTTGCGGATTTCGCGACCCGTCTTGAAAAAGCCAGTGGCGATTTGAAGGCATCGACCATGTGGTTCATGCAAAATGGCATGGCCAATCCGAACAACATTGGCGCTGGTGCGCATCATTACATGCATATCATGGGCATCATTGCCCTTGGCCTGCAATGGCTCCGCATGGCGGAATCGGCGCAGCGTGCGCTTGATGCTGGCACAGGCAATGCGGCGTTCTACGAAACCAAATTGGTCACCGCGCGCTATTTTGCGGAGCGGTATCTGCCCGATTGCGGCGCGCTTCGTCGCAAGATTGAAGCGGGCAGTGAGGCGTTAATGGCCTTGTCGCCGGAGATGTTCGCCGCAGCGTAACCGTTCCGGCGTTTCATGCTTAGATACAAAAATGCCGGGATATTATGTCCCGGCATTTTGCGTTTAGTCGACGGGCAAAAAGTCGGGGACCGACAAATAGCGTTCGCCGGTGTCATAGCTGAAACCAAGAACACGTGACCCGGCTGGCAATTCGGGTAGCTTCTGCGCGATGGCGGCAAGTGTCGCACCGGATGAAATGCCAACCAGCATGCCTTCTTCGCGCGCGGCGCGTCGTGCGGTTTCCTTGGCAACTTCAGGATCAACCTGAATAACACCATCCAACAATGCGGTGTGCAGGTTGGCGGGAATAAACCCTGCGCCAATTCCCTGAATGGCATGCGGTCCGGGCTGGCCACCGCTGATCACTGGCGACAAAGTGGGTTCCACCGCAAAGACCTTCAAATTGGGCCAGACCTTCTTCAACACTTCTGCGCATCCCGTAATGTGCCCACCTGTGCCAACACCGGTAATCAGGGCGTCAATCGGTGTATCTGCGAAGTCTGCGAGAATTTCCTGCGATGTTGTGCGCACATGGACGTCGATATTAGCCGGGTTTTCAAACTGCTGCGGCATCCAAGAACCCGGTGTCTGTGACACCAGTTCCAAAGCACGTTCAATCGCACCCTTCATACCCTTTTCGCGTGGGGTCAGGTCGAAGCTTGCACCATAAGCGAGCATAAGCCGCCGGCGTTCCAGCGACATGGACTCTGGCATGACGAGGATGAGCTTATATCCCTTGACCGCTGCAACCATGGCAAGGCCAACGCCGGTGTTTCCGGACGTCGGTTCAATGATCGTGCCGCCGGGTTTCAAGCTGCCGTCTTTCTCGGCTGCCTCAATCATCGCAAGACCAATGCGGTCCTTGATTGAACCACCGGGGTTCGACCGTTCGGATTTGATCCAGACTTCGGCATTGGGGAACATGCGCCCCATCCGGATGTGCGGGGTGTTGCCGATGGTTTCGAGGATCGATTGTGCTTTCATGGATTGCTTCCTCTATATTGTGGTTCAAATGTGCGGGCGTTTTTAAGCTCGGGGAATAGCCGCGCCCACATTCCAGTAATCAATATGGCACCAACGCCGCCGAATACAACCGCGCCAACAGGGCCAAGTGCCGCCGCCGCCACACCGGACTGTAGCTCGCCCAATTCATTGGAGGCGGAAATGGCGAGGCCAGATACAGAGCTGACGCGTCCGCGCATTTCATCTGGGGTGTTGAGCTGCACCAATGATGATCGGACATAGACCGACAGCATGTCTGACGCGCCAAGGATAATGAGCGAGATTAACGCGACCGCCATGCCAGCGCCCATGTTCAGGAACCCGATGCGCGCGTCACCAAAAACACGACTGCCAATTTCATGGCTTAAGCCAAACCCGATCGTTGCGACGCCAAAGACCACCACCGCCCAAAGCATTTTGGCACCTACATTGTGGCGCAATGGCCTGATCGCGAGCATAAGCGCAACGACGGAAGCGCCAACCGCCGGCGCCGCGCGTAACTGGCCAAGGCCGTCCGGTCCGACCATCAGGATATCGCGCGCATAAACGGGGAGCATCGCGGTGGCGCCTGCAAGCAGGATGGCAAATAGGTCAAGGGTAATGGCACCCAGCAAAAATCGTTCGGACCATGTGTACCGCAGGCCATCAATCATTTGCCTTATGGGATGGGTCTTTCTTTCCATGCGGGGCGGATGGACTGGCTTCACACAGCTCAAGCTGATTGTCGCGGCCAACATCAAACCTGCCGAAGCCCAATAAGGCAGCGATGCACTCTCGGCGAACATCAGCCCGCCTGCAGCTGGACCAAAAACGGACCCCACTTGCCACGCAATTGAACTCAATGCGATGGCGCGCGGCAATGACGCCGGTGGAACAATATTGGGTGCGATAGCGGACATCGATGGCCCGACAAATACGCGGGCAACGCCGTGCAATGCGGCAAACAGGAAAAGCAGGGGCAGGGTAAGCCCATCGATATAAGTGAACCAGCCAAGCGCCAGCGCCACCATCATGTCGATGCTGTTGGCAAGCCGCGCGACCGTGCGGCGTTCCCACCGGTCTGCGGCCCATCCGGCAACCGGGGTCAACAACGCAAGTGGCACGAATTGCACAAGGCCAAGTAACCCAAGCTGCAGCGACGCTTCGCGAATGGACATGCCATAGTCACTGCGCGCGATGTCATAGGCTTGATAACCGATAACGACGACCATCCCCATTGTTGCCAGCACCGCCATAAACCGTGCGAGCCAATAATAGCGGAAGTCAGCTATGCTGAGCGGGTGGATGTTGGGGGTGGTGTCAGACATGATGCATTTGCCTATCGGCTGGTGTTGCCCAAGGCAATGAAGGGATTTTTGGTGACGCCGCTGGTTGCCATTTCATGATCCCAGCCATTATCCAGCATCTTCGGGCATGCCCTGATAGTCGTTGATCGTCTCGAATATGGTGGTGAGCGCAGCCTGTTCCTCGGCAGAAATCTCTGGTCTCCAGATTTCGAATAACAAGATAACGCGGGTATCCGCGCTGTTATTCCACGCCTCATGTTCGAAGCTGTCGTCAAAAATCAGCGCCTCGCCGGTGCGCCATGCACGCGTCTCGTTGCCGACGCGAATGGCGCAGTCGTCGGGGACGATGAGCGGAATGTGGCAAATCAACCGTGTGTTCAAAAGCCCATGATGCGGTTGAATATGCGTACCGGGTTTTAGCAATGACCATAAGGCAATGGGCGAACGTTTATCGATGTGCGGCATCGGTGCCAGTTCCAGCGCAGCCATCGTCGCCGGACAACGCGACGCGTTGGCTTCAACTTTTTCGCCGTTGCGCCAGAAATAAAACGCGCCCCAGCTCGGATCGTTGATCAGCGGGTTCGCCGCCCTTGGTCGATCGCTGCTCGCCTCGACATAAGGCGCGAAGTCTTGCCCATCGGCCAACACTGCGCGCAATTCCTCTTGCATCGCCGGTACTGCATTTTCGACTTCGGCGAGCCACGAAAATTCCGAACGCTCATAAAATTGCCGCTGCGGGAGCCCGGGAAAATAAAAGCTCGAAGGCTGCTGCACATATAGCTGCTTTTTGCCGAGCAACATGTCGATTGCGGTGCCAACCCGTCCGTCGCGGTGCAAACCCGCTTGTGTTCGACGACATTGATGCGCTTCGCGACGTGCCTGTTGGTGCCGAAGTCACGACCTCCGGGATTGAGCTCAGCTCTGCGCTTCGCTCCGCCTTCCCGCGCGGCCTCTCTATTGGCCGCGTTGTCACCGTGAGCGACCCTTCTGGCGCGGTGATCAAGAGTGCCGAGGTGAAGCCAATCCTAGAGTTAGATTCTGCGCGAACGCTGCTGGTAATCCTGAACTACGGCGGCGGTCTCCAGCTCCCAAGTGCGGCGCCGTAGGTTAGCGCTTAGCGCAACTTTCCTCGCATCCTCTTCTCGTACGAGTCAATAATCGGCCGTGCTGGTCCATCCGCAATAATCTTCCCGCCCTCAAGCTCGATGGATCGCGTGCAGAATTCTTTTGCAGAGGAAAGATCGTGCGTTACGTAGACCACCGCCCTTGCCTTCTGCATGAGCTCAAGTATGCGATCTCTCGCCTTATCGCGGAACGATGCGTCACCAGTTGAGAGAACCTCGTCAATCAGTAATACATCTGGGTCCACTGAGGTTGCAACAGCAAAGCCGAGCCGAGCGCGCATGCCAGAG
>ENA-OUVC01000958-OUVC01000958.1-marine-metagenome-genome-assembly--contig:-NODE-958-length-17884-cov-2.268265_pt1 | contig 17884 bp, 13 predicted proteins | sample MGYA00248622_ERZ508571 | MGnify/ENA primary metagenome ERZ508571 (study PRJEB26236, sample SAMN06267175) | marine metagenome | isolation source: Columbia River Estuary | place: USA:Columbia River Estuary... | reverse complement strand
TCAACAGATACAGCTACAAACAGGATATGATTTTCGATACAATGTTGAACTATTACAACAAGCAGGTACAATCAGCATTGATGTTAAAAATGTAAGCCTCGAGAAGGCAATGGAGCAATGCTTGAAAGACAAGTTGCTTAGTTACTCCGTTGTACAAAAAACAATTGTTATAAAACCCATTGAAACAAATTCATTTAAACCTGTAAATCGATTATCTCTTCCTCCATCAGAAATAAAAGGCAAAGTGGTAGATGAAAAAGGTGTTGCTATGGTTGGTGTAACTGTATCTGTAAAAGGAGGAAAGGAAGTTACGATTACGAATGAAAAGGGGGAATTTAGATTAACCAATACAGATCAAAATGCCACTCTTTTATTTACTGCAATTAATATCGAACCTTTTGAATTAAATGTTAATGGAAGAACATCCATAATTGTAAATGTAAAAACAAAAATAACCATTGTTGATGAAGTAATTATTAATTCTGTAAATACAGGCTATCAAACAATTTCTAAAGAAAGAAGTGCAGGTGCATTTGCTAAACCTAACCTAGAAATACTACAAGATAGAGCTAGTAGCGTTAATATATTGCCCCGGCTTGAAGGTCTTATTCCTGGTTTTACCGTGAATTTTGCACAAGGTAATCCTGCAAATGGAACCAATAGGTTAACATCAGGTGAAGGCAAGTCTAATCAATTTATCATTCGTGGAATTGGTTCTGTTCAAGCGGAAAGAGCGCCACTATATGTAGTAAATGGTATTATTTTAGATGACCTTAATTCATTAAATGCAAATGATGTTGAAGATGTTACTGTGTTAAAAGATGCAACTGCTAGTTCTATTTGGGGTTCCAGAGCTGCTAACGGCGTAGTAATTATAACTACAAAGAAAGGCAGCAGAAACCAAAAAATAAAAGTTCAGTATGATGCTTTTTACAATATGATGGGTGTACCGGATTATAATTATTTTCCAAGGATGTCTAGTGCTGAATTTATTAAAACTGCCAGAGAAGTATTTGATCCAGTTGTAAATACATGGCCCAACGTTTCTACATTTACCACAGCTACTTCAGGTGCAGGTTTACCGCCACATGAAATGATATTGTATAACCAATTTAGAGGTCTTATCTCTGCAACTCTTGCCAGCGCTCAGTTAGATAGTTTATCTGCAATTAACAACAACCAACAAATGGGAGATTATTTCTATAGAAATCAATCACTATTAAATCAAACAATTTCATTAAGTGGTGGGGGTAATGCACACAGTTTTTATGGCTCTTTTTCTTATATAAATAATCAAAGCTATACCCCAGGCGAACAAAATAACCAATACACATTAAATCTTCGCCAAGATTTCAGATTAAACAATCGTGTAAATTTTTACTTAATTACAGATTTATCAAATAATATAACGAGCACTAAAAGATCTATTTCGGTTGACAATAGATTTTTACCCTATCAGTTGTTTAAAGATGGCAATGGTAGAAATACTGATTTATCGTATTTAAGTTATATAACAACTGATTCAGTTAAAAATGCATTTGAATCACAAAGCCAGATTAACCTCAATTATAGCCCAATTGACGAATTCGACAGAGGACAGACAAATAGCAATGGCTTAAACGCTAGAATTACCGCAGGAGTATCGTTAAAACTATACAAAGGAGTTAAGTTTGAAGGTACATATGGTTACACAAGGGGCGCCAATAAAACAACCAATTTCGATAATGAAAATAGCTTTTTAGTAAGAAACCAATTGGTTCAATTTACACAAGCGCCTGTTGCTCCTTCTACCACACCAACCTATTTTTTTCCTAGAACTGGAGGACAGTTTTCAACAAATGATTTATTACAAAAAAGATGGACTATAAGAAATCAACTTTCTTTTGACACCTCATTGAATAAAGGCAAACACCAAATAATATTTTTATTAGGACAAGAAGCGCAAGAAAACTTTTCTAATACCTCCAACTCAATTACAAGAGGCTTTGACCCATTGTTGTTAACTTATCAAAATATCGACTATAATTTATTATCTGTTACTGGAGTTACCAACGCAGTTGCAGCAACTGGCAGTGGTAAAATCAGCAGATTTACTTCTCCAATTTTTTCCATTTCAGAAAATTTAACCAGGGTAACTTCATATTATTCAAATATTGGCTACACGCTCAATTCTAAGTATACTTTAAATGGAAGTTGGAGAATTGATGAATCTAATTTATTTGGAGTAGATAAATCTGCACAAAAAAAACCAGTATGGAGTGTTGGAACCAAATGGGCTATTGGCAACGAGGCCTTTATGAAAAATATTGAATGGTTAAATTACCTTGCTCTTAGGGCAACATATGGCATAACAGGAAATGCACCTTCCCCTGGTTCTGCTACTTCTTTTGATGTACTTACTAGTGCTAACAGTACCTTCGCCCCAGGCCCTGGTTTAAGAATTCTAACGTATGCCAACAAGGCCCTGACATGGGAAAGAACAGAGAATTTAAACTTGGGAATTGATTTTAAGTTTTTGAATAGACGTATTTATGGCAGCTTAGATTATTACGAAAGAAAAACTACTGATCTAATTGGTCAAGTACCAGTGAACCTCATCGCGGGCGCCTCAAGTATTGTTGGAAATTTTGGGGATATGGACAATAAGGGGATTGAGCTTTCATTAAGCAGCTTGAATATTTCTTCCAAAAATTTTAGTTGGACAACTACACTTAACTTATCACACAACGTGAACACAATTACAAAATTGCGTCAAATTACACCGATTTCAGACTTGCAAAGGCTTGTTCAGCAAACAAAATACTATGAAGGCTACCCTGCACTGAGCATATTTGCATACAACTGGGCTGGGTTAGATAATTTAGGAGACCCGCAAATATTTCTTCCTGATGGATCTAAATATAAATCGGCTTCAGCAACTACCCATTCTATTGATGGAGCAATATCAATGGGTACGTTTCAGCCAATATGGAATGGTGCTTTACTTAATTTCATAACATTTAAAAATTTCAGTTTATCATCTAGTGTTATTTTCAATATGGGCCATGTTGGAAGAAGAGATGTTACACAGGAACTGAATGGCGGAAGATTTAATACCAATAGATTAACCTTTTCCCAAGGAAATTACCCTCAATTACAAGTTGGAAATGTTCATTCCGATTTATTAAATCGGTGGAAAAAACAAGGGGATGAGCTTATAACCGACGTACCAGTATACCTTACTACAAATACCAATAGAAGAAATATTGCCTATTATTATTTTGGCAGCAATAACGTTTACAATGCTTCTTATGCCAAATTAAGGGATATTACTTTTTCTTATGGTTTACCTCAATCGGTTTTAAGAAAGTTGAGGATTAATGAAATGAGATTCAGGATTCAATCTTCTAACTTGATGCTATGGAGAGCGAATACCTATGATTTAGATCCAGAATTCCAAATTACAGATATTAACTACACAATTGATAGAACTATGCCAGTAGGCCAGGGTGCAGTTACCATTGGTTTAAATGTAAAATTTTAAAACTTTCTAACTTTTATATATGAAAGCAGTATTAAAAAATAAAAAATATTTACTTGTAGTATTAATTGCTTCTATTCTACTGGGGGCATGCAAAAAAAGTTTTTTAGAAGTAACACCAAGAGGTAGATTGATAGCTACAAAAACAAATGATTACAATTTAATGCTAAATTCAACTGATCTTATAAATTATGCAATTGCGCCAGTATATACAGCACTTGGAGATGAAGTTATTTCACTAGACCCAGTATTTGGAACTAGACCAGCAAAAGATCAACGATTATTTAGATATGAAGATAATATTTATGACCTAGCAGTTGAACCCTCAGAGATTACCACACTAGCAAGAGTATTGTACGTATACAACAAGATCATTAATGAGGTCATGGATTCTGAAGGGGGAACGGTTGCTGAGAAAACTGGAATACTTGCTGAAGCACTAACAGGTAGGGCTTGGATATATTTACATTTCACAAACCTCTTTACAAAGCCATATAATCCAACAACTGCTTCTTCCGATCTTGGATTTCCTATTATAACCCTTGCAGATGTAACTATTTCAAATTACAAAAGAGGTAGTTTAAAAGAAGTATATGATTTTATGATTAATGATTTAACATCAGCAATGCCCAATTTATCTCCAACCATTTCCTCTAGATTTAGAGCTTCAAGGCCATTGGCTCAGGCGCTTCTTGCAAAAGTATATTTAGCAATGGGTAGATTTAGTGATGCATTACCGGTACTTGATGGAGCCATTAATAATATTACAGCCAATACGGGGGTGCCAATGAGATTATATGATTTAAATGTTGAATTGCTTCTAGGAGGTGCATTATTTAATACATCGATGTCCGTTATTGGTCCTTCATTGCCAACGCTACCAAACAACACAGAAAGTCTCTACAGTAGACAAGAATCTAATTCCTATAATGGTAGTACCAATAATTTTTCTGTATTATCGCCCGCCGCTGCTACTTTATACGCAGCCACTGATTTAAGAAGAAGATATTATAACAATACATCTTTGACATACCCGGCTGGTTGTCTGAGAAGACTTTCTCCAACTATTCAATCAGCAGGTATGAATTTACCAGAAATATATTTAATGAGGGCCGAATGCAGAGCTAGGGCAAATAGTTTATATGGTTCTGGAAGTGCAGCCCAAGATTTATTGTTTTTAAGACAAAGAAGAATGACGCTAGCAAATGCTACAATTCCAACATTATTAACCCAAAATCAAATGATTAATTATGTAATTGAAGAAAGATTAAGGGAAGCTGCTTTTACTGGATTGCGATGGTTTGACATGAGAAGGCTCTCTGTTGATCCGTTGTTTAGTAGCAGAACGTATACACATACTTTACATTATGCAAATGGATCTACAGTAAACTATCCATTAAGGCCAGAAAGACTAACATTAAGAATACCACCTAGAATCTTAGCTGACAATCCTGGGATGGAAGACAATAAATAATTAAATAAACAAAACAAACAACATGCATACAAAATTTAAAAAATGGGTAATCTTAATTATTGCTTTTTGCAGCATTAATTCAACCAACGCTCAAATTGACACTATAAGGCCCACTTTGGGAAGTGGATTGCGACCTCAAATTCAGCCCTCTTCCCCGAAGCCTTACAATGAAATTATTACAGCCAAAGCCAAAACTGATCCAGGCCTTTTTAAGGTTCATAAAGTTGATGAAAAATATTTCTTTGAAATTCCTGACCTTCTACTTAAAAGAGAAATATTGATCGTAAATAGGGTTTCTAAAGCACCATCTGGCGCTCGAAGTGGACCGCTTAGCTATTCAGGCGACCAATTAAGCCAAAAAGTGATTCGTTTTGAAAAGGGACCAAATAACAAAATATTTCTACGGACTATTTCTTTCGCAGAGTATGCCAAAGATTCGAGCGCACCAATGTTTACAGCTGTAAGCAACTCCAATATGCAACCTATTGCAGTTGCTTTTGATATCAAAGCATTTTCTAAAGACAGTATGTCGAGTGTGATTGATGTTACTGATTTCATAAATGGAGACAACGATATCCTATTTCTTTCATCTAGCATAAAATCTAGTGCAAGAATTGGCGCCATACAAGCAGATAAATCTTATGTAGTTAAAGTAAATTCCCACCCAGTTAACATCGAAGTAACAGCAGTAAAAACCTATGCATTATCAGGTGCTGGAGGCGGTTCTATTTTAGGTATGCCTCTTTCCTCGCAAGGAGGCAACATAACCGTGGAATTGAACAGCTCAATGGTTGTATTACCAAAAGAACCAATGCAGGCCAGATATTTTGATCCACGTGTGGGATATTTTACAGTAGGATACACAGATTTTGATTTGAATCCTCAAGGAATCAAATCAATTGAAATGATTAAAAGATGGCGCTTAGAACCAAAAGAAGAAGATGTTGAAAAATATAAAAGAGGTGAATTAGTTGAACCTAAAAATCCAATAATTTATTACATAGATCCTGCAACACCTGAAAAATGGATTCCCTATTTAATTCAGGGTGTAAATGATTGGCAAAAAGCATTTGAAAAAGCCGGATTTAAAAATGCAATATTTGGCAAAAGAGCCCCTTCTAAAAAAGAAGATCCAGAATGGAGTTTAGAAGATGCAAGACATGGAGCAATCGTATATAAGCCATCTTCGGTAGCCAATGCAAGTGGTCCTAGCATTTCCGATCCTAGAAGTGGAGAAATAATGGAGAGTCATATCAATTGGTTTCACAATGTGATGTCATTGGTTCGCAATTGGTATTTTATTCAGGCCTCTCCTATTGATCCTCGTGCAAGAAAAATGGTATTTGATGATGAATTAATGGGGCAATTGATTCGCTTTGTTTCTTCACATGAAGTAGGTCATACATTAGGGCTTAGACACAATTTTGGATCTAGCTCATCTGTTCCTGTTGAAAATCTAAGGAATAAAGTATGGCTAGAAGCCAATGGTCATACCCCTTCGATTATGGATTATGCTCGATTTAATTATGTTGCACAACCCGAAGATAACGTAGGAGATAAAGGAATTTTTCCAAGGATTGGAGATTATGATGATTGGGCAATTAACTGGGGTTATAGAAGATTTTATGAATACAAGTCACCAGAGGCAGAAAAGTCTTCTTTAAATAAATGGGTAATTGAAAATTTGAAAAACAAGCGTCTATGGTTTGGTGATGGTGAATCAAACAGAGATGATCCTCGTAATCTTACTGAACAAGTTGGTGATGATGCAGTTAAAGGAAGTATGTATGGGATTAAAAATTTACAGCGCATTATTCCTAACTTGATAGATTGGACAAAAGAACCGTCTGCAGGATATGATAACTTAGAAACAATTTATGATGGTGTAGTTAGCCAGTTTAATCGATACAACAATCATGTAATTGCTTTAATTGGAGGAATTTTAAAAACTCCAAAAATGGTTGAAGAATCAGGGCCTATTTATGAAATAGCATCAAAATCAAAGCAAAAAGAAGCTATAAACCATTTAAATAAATATGTGTTTAATACCCCTAGCTGGTTAATTAATAAAGAAATATTTGAGAAGACTGGCGAAAATGGTTTAAAGGTAATTGGGAGTATTCAAGATGGGGCATTAAGTGGTATTTTAAAAAGAAATAAGCTTAATCACCTTGTAGAAGCAGAAACTATTTCCAATAGTAAAGAATATTATTCTATTTCCGAATTATTAAACGATCTTAAAAAAGGGGTTTGGACCGAATTATCTAATGGAAATACAATTGATATCTACCGCAGACAATTACAACAATCATATGTAGATCGTTTAGATAAACTACTAAACCCTAAAGAAGCAAAACTTCCAAATGATTTACTGGGTTTGTTATTATTTGCAGCAGCTCAGTCTGATCCAGACTTAGTAGACGTAAATAGTACTTTGCGTGCTCATTTAACCTCCCTCAAATCTGAAATAACTGCTACTGCAAATAAATCAAATGATGAAAAGACGAAAATGCATTTAAAAGATATGAGCAGAAGAATTGAAGATTCATTGAATCCAAAGAAATAAATTAATTGGATTTTTGCTAAATTAGGATACAAAAAATGAAAGTAACTTGAGCTAGTTCATGGATTTTATGATCCATGTTCTGGCTCAAACTTTTTAATGATAGTTCAGAAAAGCTTCCTATTCGCTGTACAACAGATTTCAGTTAATACCTTAATCGGACGAAACTAAGTTGGACTTATTTCAGCCCCAATTCCACTAAACTTTTAGTGAAACTAACCCAAAATCAAAAAGCCCATAAAAAACTGTTATCCAGTTGATTATGAGCTTTTTATTGCTGTAGGGGGAGGGATCGAACCTCCACGAGGCAGTTAGCTGTAGCGCAAAGTTTATCTGCCGCTAGGACAGATTCAGTGGTCGACCCTGGTCGCCTCTTGCGAGACGGCTCTACACTACGTTTATCCTGTTATCCTCACCCCCGAGACAAGAGGGCATGTCTGCCAAAATTTCATCACCCCACAGTGGTATTGAACTGATGCAAATTTAAGGTAATGCAGGTTTTATTGATAATATTTCAACAAATATTTTTTATTTATTGATATTATTCAATAAATAGCACTTATATTTGAAAAGTAATAAAATCAACACCAGATATGGCCACTAAATTAAATCTTGACAAACTCGACCTTCAGATCATTCAGATCATGATGGAAGATGCAGGTATTTCCTATGCAGACCTGGGCAAGCAACTCTTTGTTTCAGGCGGTACCATCCATGTGCGCATCAAGAAACTGCAAGAGATAGGCATTGTAAAAGGCACCAGGCTTAACGTTGACCTAAAGTTATTGGGCTACGATATTACAGCATTTGTTGGAATCTTTCTTGAAAAAAGTTCCCTGTATGATCAGGTGGCGGAAGACCTGAAGAAAATTCCTGAAATTGTCAGGCTGAATTATACAACAGGTAATTACAGCATGTTCCTTGAAGTAGTTGCCAAAGACATCACGCAATTGCGTTATGTATTGCACGATCAACTCCAAAAAATCAAGGGCATAGAACGCACTGAAACTTTCATCTCTCTTGACGAAAGCTTCAACCGCCACGTTCCAGTAGCCGGGGGATAAACGAAATAATTCTTCAACCTCCCAGCCTTCGGCTGGCAAGCTCAACCCACCTCCCTCCCCTTCCACCTGTACTTCGAAAACAGGCCAAAGGTTCCGGCCACAATTGTATAGAGTGCATGCAGTGGTTGGATTGGGATGAACCAGGCAATCAATGCAGACTTGTTGAAGAATCTTGCGATGCGAATCATGAAGGGCAGTTCTACAATTGTTTTCATTAGGGTCAACAAGAGGCCATACTTCAGCAGTTGAAAATCAAATATACCCGCCAACAACAAAGACACTACTGCCGCATTCAAAAGATAGACCAGGAGCAGCACTGCCTTGGTAAAAAAGCTGGTATAGTTTTTTGCTTTGCTCGACCAGCGAATCCTTTGCTGGATAAATGCAGCCCAAGACGCTGCAGGTTCGGTAACTACAATAGCATCTTCAGAAAAACAATAGGCAACCCCACCTGGAAAAGCCCTGTCAATCTTTTCCATCAACAGCATGTCATCTCCGGAAGCAATATGATCAATTCCTTCAAAGCCCCTGACCTGCAAAAAAGCTTCTTTGGTATAGAGCAGGTTGGCGCCATTGCACATGTTCAAGTACTTGCCACTCACACCTGCCGCAGTAATCCCTTGCAGGGCCATGAAATCCAGCGACTGGAAGCGGTCTAACAGATTGATTTCTTTTCTGAATTGTACGGGCGCTGCAACAAAAACAGCATCCATTTTTTCCCTGAAGCATAAAAGGGTATTGATCCATTTGTTGGAGTAACTGCAATCTGCATCTGTGGTGATGATGATACCATGCGTGGCGGCAGCAATCCCCCTGGCAATCGCAGCCTTCTTTCCAAAGGCTTCATCCTTGCCAAGGCTGATCAACCGTATGCCCCTGTCTGCATAACTGCTTACCACTGCTGCTGTTTGGTCCACCGACTGATCATCCACCACAATGATTTCCATTTGCTCTCGCGGGAAATCCTGTGCCAGCAAGGACTCCAGGCAAGGTCCGATATGCGTTTCCTCGTTCCTTGCAGCAATGATGATGCTGGCTTTGTCTGCAGAAACCTGGGATGCGGTAAACCGTTGCATAAATATCAACTGCCTGTTCGCACGGCGGATGATGAACCGGTAAGGCAGGAGCAGAGCAACAGCGATGATGAAAAAGATGGTCATGGTTTGGCTTTATCGGCGGTTAAATTTCATCAATTCTGCTGTAAAATCATTTTTTCGTTGTCAACATTTGAGAGATTGGGGTGAAGTACATAAAATAAAAATGGCGTCTTTCAAGATGAAAAACGCCATTTCAAGGAATGCTAAAGAGCCTTAACTGGTTTTCTGCAATCCTGAATAATATTTGCTGATATCAGTTACTCCTTTTTTGATAACATCAGGCGTGCTGGCCAGAGAAAAGTTTTCCCATTGGTCAAAGCCCACTTGCACTGGCGTTCTGCCTGATGCACTAATCAATTCTTTTGATTCGGATTTGGTGAAAACAAGGCTTGCTGCCATGACCAGACCTGATACCAGGGTGATGAGGCCCAGCATGATCCTAAAATCGCCGGCATGCGCTTGTGGATCAATCCTGTTCAAGAGCAGTAAAATGATGTAAGCACCAAAGGCGAACACAATACTGCTGAGCATAATTGTCTTGTTGGACCCTTTCTTTTCATAGACCATTTGTTTTACATGGTCTACAAACAGCATAGATGCAAAAGCAAAAACGGGAATTGAACCCACCAGCATAATCATGAAGAGATTGTTCTCTCCCATACCCCTCAAGGCAAGTGAAGTGGCACTAAAAGCCAACAAAAATGCAAGACAGCCTTTGATCAGGTTGGTGATCATGCTTTTGCCAGCGAGATGGGTGAGCAGTACAAGCATCAGTGGCGCCTGAATGAGAGAAGTCATTGCATTCAAGATGGCCACTGGATTTTCAGCGTTGGCGGAAAACTTATTGATCAGTGAACTGGTAATGAAAATAAAGAGATAAGCAGATGTGATGGCGATGAAACTGTTGTTCGTTGATTTTTGCATGGAATTGGATTGGTTCATGGGTCTTGGATTTAAAACGGGCTCTCTGCTTAAACGCCATGCAATCGATTCTATTATATAAACACCCCCAATCAGCGAAAATTAAGGGAAACTGCTTTTAGATATGCGTAATTATACGGAATGGCAGGGTAAAAAAACTAACTTAGTGCCATGAGAAAGACGATTTTTCAGTTTGTTGTTTATCTCTCCTTGTTTGTGATTGCTCAGGGTCAGCCTGTGCCCAATGGTGGCCAGCCCGGAGCCTCTAACGGCAAAAAAGTAAGGCTTGCAAGAACCACTGGCGTGCTTCCTTTTTTTGAATACGGGCCTGGTGATGATAGGTTGGGCGGGGCCAAGATGACCTATATGGACACGGGTGTTTTGGTGAAAGTGGTGGACAGCCTGAATGCAGACTATATTATCTCGCTTGCAGATAACCTGAGGGCCTTTGTTGCCAAGTCGAGCCTGCGTTTTGATTCTTCTTTCAAGGCCAAATCCTATTACCTGAGCGGCAACTGGAAAACATACCGCGATGAAAGGTTTGATTATATCACCATCTCCATGCCCGAAAAGTTGCCCTACCGTGGAACCATGCAGGTGAACCCCAACAGGTTGGCCATTGATTTGTTTGGCATCACCTCCAATACCAACTGGATCACCCAAAAAGGAGTGCTCAAGGAAGTAAGGAATACCTGGTTTGAACAAATGGAAAATGGGGTGTTGAGGGTCTATATCGACCTGAAGAGCAAGATGCATTGGGGCTATTCGGTTTATTATGATTCCATAGCGTCGAGCTTGACCATCAGGATCAAGCATGCACCAGACAAAAACATCAAAAACGTTCTCATTGCTGTAGATGCAGGGCATGGGGGAGACAATTCCGGTGCGGCAGGAAACACCTCTTCCAAGCTTGAAAAAAAACTGACCCTGGAATATGCTACAGCCTTTGAAAAGGAGTTGAAAAAAGCAGGCGTCAAAAAGATATTCATGACCAGGACCAAAGATACTTCCCTGAGCATGCCGGAGCGTATCCGCATGTTGAGGGACACTGCGCCAGACCTGCTGATCAGCATTCATTTCAATTCTTCTTCGGTACACACAGTGAAGGGGACCAGTACATTTTACAGGCATATTGGTTTTCGGCCGTTGACACAAACCATTTTAAAAAGGATGATGGAACTGGGATTGGCTGAATTTGGCAATGTAGGCAGCTTCAACTTTGCCTTGAGCGGCCCTACCGATTATCCCAATTGCCTGGTGGAAGTGGCTTTTCTGAGCAATCGCTCCGATGAAAAATTCATCCTCTCCAAAAAGTCTCCTGCCAATGTTGCCAAGAAAATTCGGCTTGGAATTCAGGATTGGTTACAAGAGGCCCGGTGATAATTTTGTACCTTCACCACTCAATTAATTTAGAATGGAACTCAAGAACACTTTTATTCATCACGTTTATTTTTGGCTCAAGCATCCTGAAAGCAAAGAAGACCTTCAGAAATTGGTAGAAGGACTGGAGGCGTTGGCCACTGTGGAGGAAATCAAGATGTACCATATCGGTCTGCCCGCACCCACAGACAGGGAAGTGATTGACAATACCTACTCTATTTCATGGTTGAACATTTTCAAAACTTCAGAAGACCATGATGCCTACCAGATACATCCGAAGCACCTGAAATTCATTTCAGATTGCTCATCCCTTTGGAGCAAGGTAAAAGTCTACGACTCATTGCAACACTAATCAATCAATAGAACAAAATGTTTGGGAAGGGGAGATCAGCTGCGTTGGGATTCATTTTTGTAACCGTATTGGTTGATGTCATCGGGTTGGGCATCATCATTCCTGTATTGCCCAAACTAATCCAGCAACTGACCGGTGGAGACATGAGCGTTGCTTCCCGCTATGGCGGTTGGCTGATGTTTACCTATGCCTTCATGCAGTTTTTGTTTGCTCCCGTACTGGGAAGCCTCAGCGACCAGTATGGCAGAAGGGCGGTAATTCTTTTTTCGCTTTTCGGATTTGGCTTGGATTACCTGCTGCTGGCCTGGGCACCAAGCATCACATGGCTTTTCATTGCCAGGATACTCTCTGGCATCACGGGTGCCAGTTTCACCACGGCATCTGCCTATATTGCCGATATCAGTACGCCAGAGAAAAGGGCACAGAATTTTGGGATGATTGGTGCTGCTTTTGGAATGGGTTTCATCATTGGGCCACTGATTGGCGGCGTACTCGGTCAATTTGGCGAGCGGGTTCCCTTTTATTTTGCTGCTGGCCTCGCTTTGGTCAATTGGTTGTATGGCATGTTCATCCTCCCAGAATCACTTTCTAAAGACAAAAGAAGAAAATTTGAGTGGAAGCGGGCCAACCCGGTGGGCTCATTGCTTCACCTGAAAAAATATCCGGCAGTTGCCGGTCTTGTGCTCTCCTTTACTTTTATCTATTTGGGTGCCAATGCTGTGCAAAGCACCTGGAGCTATTATACCATGAAAAAATTTGGCTGGGATCCAGCGATGGTGGGATACTCTCTGGCCTTTGTGGGTTTGATGATTGCCATTGTTCAGGGCGGACTGATCCGTATTGCCATCCCCAAGCTTGGTCAGACAAAGGCCGTCTTCGTAGGCTTGGTGTTGTATACCATTGGGATGGTCTGCTTTGCCTATGCTCCCAATACCTATATGATGTTTGCTTTTTGCGTCATTTATTGCCTTGGAGGAATTGCCGGCCCCGCCTTACAGGGCCTCATCTCTTCCCATGTTCCTGCCAATGAACAGGGTGCGTTGCAGGGTGCCCTGACCAGCCTGATCAGTGCTACCGCAATCGTTGGGCCGCCCCTGATGACCAACCTGTTTTCATTTTTCAGCAGGGATGGCGCTCCGCTTTATTTTCCGGGTGCCCCCTTCATTGCCGGCGCGTTTTTCTTCCTGTTAAGCACGATAATCACCTTCAAAAGCCTTCAGGCAGAGCGAAGGGTTGTCCCTTTTTGAGGAAAATGTTGTTAAAATGTGCAAAAAAGTACCGATTTTTTTATTTATTTCTTGCAAATCCAATTATTAAGGGTAGCTTTGCTCTGTAACTTGAGTTAAGTACAGTATTTAGTAAGTGAAAGTATTTTCTGCTACGCATGTTCTGCTAATAGTAAAAGTCTTCTTTACGCCTGTGTTTCTCTCATCCTTTTTTTAATTTTTTATTTTTTTGAAATGAACATTTATGTTTCAAATTTGAGCTTCAACGTACAGGATGAAGACTTGAAAGAATTCTTTGCTGAGTATGGAGAAGTAACTTCAGCAAAGGTTATCACAGACAAATTCACTGGTCGTAGCCGTGGCTTCGGTTTTGTTGAAATGTCTGACGATGCAGCCGCACAGAAAGCTATCCAGGAATTGGATGGTGCAACTGTTGAAGGCCGTGCTATCAAAGTAAGCGAAGCAAAACCTCGTGAAGCGCGCCCTAGCAATGGTGGCAGCGGTGGTAGCGGTGGTGGTGCTCCTCGCCGTAACTTCGGTGGTGGCGGAAGCGGCGGCGGTGGAAACCGTTGGTAATCGCATCAACTATCTGATTGAAAAAGGGAACCAATGGTTCCCTTTTTCTGTTGAAAGGGGTGAACCTCCAATTCTTTTCTGCAACTTTGCACAACAAACCCGCACATGAGTATCGTAAACGAATTCAATGAATACAGAGAAAGGATGAATGATGTCATCCTGGGCAAGGGCAATCTGGTGATGAAACGCCTGTGGAACCTCGACACCAATACCTATCAGGAAGGGGCATTGGACGTGAAGACCAAGGAAATGCTGGGACTGGTGGCCAGCATGGTGTTGAGGTGTGATGATTGCATCAAGTATCATCTGGGAAAATGCCATGAATTGGGATTGACAACAGATGAAGTCTACGAGATATTTTCGGTTGCCAATATTGTGGGCGGAACCATCGTCATCCCCCATACACGAAGGGGTGCTGAGTATTGGGAAGCCCTGCAGTCATCCAGCGAAACAAAATAATTAAGTATATTTAAAAGAATAAACGTGATTTATGAGTGAAGTATTACAAACAACATCACCGCTCACTGCCAAAGATTTTCAAACAGATCAGGAAGTAAGGTGGTGTCCGGGATGTGGAGACTATTCCATCCTTGCACAGGTGCAGAAGGTGATGCCAACCTTGGGTATCCCAAGAGAGAACATCGTGATTGTTTCAGGAATCGGTTGTTCCAGCCGTTTCCCTTATTATATGGAAACCTATGGCATGCATTCTATCCATGGAAGGGCTACTGCCGTTGCGAGTGGTTTGAAGGCAACAAGGCCTGAGTTGAGTGTCTGGATTGTAACGGGTGATGGTGATTCACTCAGCATTGGCGGCAACCATACGATTCATTTGTTGAGAAGGAATTTTGATGTGAACATCATGATGTTCAACAACCAGATTTATGGCCTTACCAAGGGCCAATATTCACCAACCTCTGAAGTGCAAAAGGTTACTAAATCTACCCCTTTTGGCAGCATTGATCATCCATTCAATCCTTTGGCCCTGGCCATGGGCGCAGATGCGACCTTCATTGCCAGAACCATGGACCGCGATCCCAAACACTTGCAGGAATCATTGTTGCGCAGCAATGCCCACAAGGGTTCTTCGTTCCTTGAAATCTACCAGAACTGCAACATCTTCAACGATGGGGCATTTGAAATATTTACAGACAAGGCCTCCAAGCCTGTGGAAACACTTTTCCTTGAGCAAGGGAAGCCCCTGGTTTTTGGTGCCAACAAGGAAAAAGGCATCAAGCTTGATGGGTTCAAGCCTGTTGTGGTTGACCTTGCAGAAGGCGACAGTGCAGACGATTGCTGGATCCACGACGACCATGATTTTTACAAGGCACAGATTCTTGTGCGCATGTTTGATGATCCCAATATCGCGGGTCACCTGCCCAGGCCTTTTGGTGTTTTCTATGAAACCGAGCGTGCATGCTACGAAGACCAAATGCAAATGCAGATCGATGAGGTCATTGCAAAGAAAGGCCTTGGCGATTTGAACAAGTTGCTCCGTGGCGGAGAAACCTGGACCATTTCATAATCGATGCTGATTACGCTACACCCAAAAGATCCACAAGCAAGATTGATCAAACAAATTGCCGATTGTTTGCGCAGCGGTGGTGTGATTATTTATCCAACCGACACCGTATATGGACTGGGGTGTGATATTTTTCAACCCAAAGCGGTTGAAAGGATTTGCCGCATCAAAGGGCTTGATCCTTTAAAAGCCAATCTCTCCTTCATTTGCAGCGATCTTTCTGATTTGAGCAAATATGCAAGGACCATCTCTACACCACAGTACCGTCTCATCAAGAACCATATTCCTGGTCCTTTCACGTTTATTCTTCCTGCCAGCAAGGAGGTTCCGAAAATCCTGAAAAGCAAGAAAGATACGATTGGATTGAGGGTTCCCGATCATCATATTACCCATGCCATTGCTGCAGCATTGGGGAATCCCATCCTGAGTTCATCCCTTCCAGGAGAGATGGTGGAAGAATTCACAGATCCTGAACTGATCCACGAAAAGTTTCACAAACTGGTTGACTTGGTGGTGGATGGTGGAATTGGTGGCATGGAATATTCAACCATTGTAGACATGACCGATGAAGAGCCTCAAGTGATCAGGCAAGGCGCAGGCAGATTGGGTTAATTCTTCAACCGAAAACTCTCCCGGTGCAAGGGGCATCTTCCGAATGCAGCAATCGCCCTGCGGTGATCAAGCGTGCCATACCCCTTGTTTTTTTTCCAATTGTAGTGAGGATATTGTTCATGGTACTCCAGCATGAAGTCGTCGCGGTAGGTCTTTGCCAAAATGCTTGCTGCTGCGATGGAGAAATATTGACCATCACCTTTGATGATGGTGGCATGCGGAATTTTTTTGTAAGGCTTGAACCGGTTGCCATCGATGATGATGAAAGATGGTTTTTTTTTCAGTTGATCCAGGGCCAGGTGCATGGCCTTGATGGAGGCATTGAGGATGTTGATTTCATCAATTTCTGGGGCATCAATTTTGGCTACAGCCCAGCTGATCGCAACCTTTTGAATCATGTCCCGCAGGGCATAACGCGTTTTTTCCTTGATCTGTTTTGAATCGTTCAAAACCGGATCAACAAAATCGGGTGGGAGGATGACGGCTGCTGCAAATACAGGTCCTGCTAAGCAACCCCTGCCTGCTTCATCGCAACCTGCTTCCGGATGAAGGTTTTGGTAAAATGGTTTGAGCATCTCCTGCAAAATAGCAAGAAAAATTCATCAAAAAACCTTCGCGATGCACAACTGCAATACCTTTGCGCCATGGTTGAAAATACTGTTGCCAAAAAATCAAATGCTGTAGCGATATGGTTGTTGATTGGGGTTGGAATGATCATCATCCAGGTGTTGTTGGGTGGGATAACACGCTTGACTGGATCGGGGCTTTCCATCACAGAGTGGAAGCCGATCCTGGGTGCCATCCCTCCCATGAATGAGGCGGCATGGCAAAAGGCGTTTGAACAGTACAAACAAATCGGGCAGTTCAAGCACCTCAATTTTGAGTTTACCCTTTCTGATTTTAAATTCATCTATTTCTGGGAATGGTTTCACCGCGAATGGGCAAGGTTGATTGCCTTGGTCTTCCTCATCCCTTTCGTTTATTTCCTGGCCAAGAAAATGTTCAGGAAAGAAATGGTCAATCCCTTGATCATCCTGTTTTTGCTGGGTGCCACCCAAGGCCTGATTGGATGGATCATGGTGGCCAGCGGGCTCAATGATGAAAACCTTTATGTCAACCATATCCGCCTTGCCATCCATTTTATGTCTGCACTCGGCTTATTGGTGTATACTTATTGGTTTGCCATGCTCTTGTTGGTTCCCTCCACGCAACTTGTTGTTGCACCTTCGCTGAAAAAATTCACGGTTGGTCTGCTGGTATTGCTTGTGGTTCAGCTGGTGTTTGGTGCTTTCATGGCGGGATTGAAAGCCGCTAATTTTGCCACCACCTGGCCCCAAATCAACGGGGAGTGGATTCCTTCATCGATGGCCAATGATGGCTTGGCTGATTTCACCCACGACCCACTGGCAGTGCATTTCATCCACCGTACACTGGCCTATATCATCACCATTTTGATCATCGTTTGGCACATGAAAGCAAAGAAAATTGTATTGCTTGCATGGAGCAATAAAGCAGATATTGTTGCAAAAGCTGTTGAAGGAGCAATCACAGAACAAATCCCTGCTAGTGTTTTACAA
>ENA-OUVC01000956-OUVC01000956.1-marine-metagenome-genome-assembly--contig:-NODE-956-length-17904-cov-4.017838_pt1 | contig 17904 bp, 17 predicted proteins | sample MGYA00248622_ERZ508571 | MGnify/ENA primary metagenome ERZ508571 (study PRJEB26236, sample SAMN06267175) | marine metagenome | isolation source: Columbia River Estuary | place: USA:Columbia River Estuary... | reverse complement strand
TTTTGGTCTTTAGCAACTTAATCGATCGAATGGCAAAGGGTAACATTACAATGGCGGCTATGGTCATGCGCAACCCTGCAACTTGAAAGTGATTCATGGTGGGAAACCCTTGAACAGGCTCCATACCCAATTTCATTAAAATAAATGAACTTCCCCAAACGGCCCCGAGAATCACCAGAAGACCAATGCCGGCCAATTTGTTTTGCATGGTCAAAGGTAAGTTTTTAATAATTACCACAAATTACCACTTTGTTTATTTTCCTAGAATCCTTTATTTATCAAGTAATTATTTTTTTATTCGATTCGATTGCTGTAATTTTACCAAATAAGTTATTAACAATTTAAAAATTGGTGGTAAAAAGTGGGAGTAAATCTACTACTTTTACCCATTATTAACGCTATGGCAGGTTTAGTTGGTGAGTTTGAAGTGAAGCTGGACGCAAAAGGTCGGTTTCTATTTCCTTCCGGGTTACGGAAGCAGCTCGCTGCTAGTGCTCAGCGTGATTTCATGTTGAACAAGGGGTTTGAAGATTGCCTCACCTTGTATCCGCTTCCTGAATGGGAAAAGCTTAGTGCAAGTTTGAGTAAAATCAATCTATTTAATCCTAAAAACAGGATGTTCTACCGCTTATTCCATCAAGGGGCTAAACAGCTCACTTTGGATAATGCAGGTAGGTTACTGATTCCAGTGGCTCACATGGAACGCGTTGGCTTGGTGTCGGACGTGATGCTCATTGCATACAACGACCGCATCGAAATCTGGGATCGGGCTAAATACTTCGAGATGATCGAAGGAAATATGCCTGATTTTGCTGACTTAGCGAATGAAGTAATGGGTGAAGGAAACAATGAAGATTAACGAAGCATACCACGTTCCAGTTTTACTGCATGAAAGCGTTGATGGCCTCGCCATTAATCCGGCGTCGATTGCAGTGGATGTTACCTTTGGGGGTGGCGGCCATTCACAATATATTCTATCTAAATTGTCTAGTGAAGGATTCTTATACGCCTTCGATCAAGATGAAGATGCAAGTAAAAACGCGATTCCCTCTGCTAATTTTAAGCTGATTGGAGGTAATTTTAAGTTTATAAAAAATCACTTACTGGCTCTTGGGGTCAAGAAAGTTGATGCAATCCTTGCAGACATAGGGGTTTCTTCCCATCAATTTGATATCGCGGATCGCGGGTTTAGTTTTCGGAATCCTGCTCCCTTAGATATGCGCATGAATCAAAAGGCATCAATCACCGCCGCACAACTACTAAATAAAGGTTCAGAGGAGGAGTTGCTCCGGATTTTTAATTCCTACACGGATTTACCGAATGTCTTTCGCTTGGTGCAAACGATTTTAACCGCACGTCAACAGGTACCTTTTGAAACAACGGATCAGCTCGCAAATCTCTGTGAACCACTTGCGCAACGAGGAAAAGATCATAAATACATCGCTCAAGTATTTCAAGCCTTACGCATTGAGGTAAATGATGAAATTGGTGCGCTTAAAAAATTACTGGAAGATTCCGTGGAGCTATTAAATACTGGGGGAAGAATTGCTGTGATTTCTTACCATTCCATTGAAGACCGTTTAGTAAAGAATTTCTTCAAAAAAGGGAATTTCGAGGGGAAGGAAGTGAGGGATTTTTATGGGAACCTTCAGCGTCCTTTTGTTGAAATAAACCGACATCCGATCGCGCCTACCGAAGCCGAAGTGTTAACGAATAATAGGGCTCGTAGTGCCAAATTAAGAATAGCTCAAAAGCAATGATCGAGAATAACTACCATACTGAAACACAAGAAAAACCTAGTTCTTCGAAATCAACCAAATCGAAGAAAGGGAGTGCGTTCTCGCAAATCTTGAATGGTGAATTCCTGAGTAAGGATTTTGTATTAAATAACCTGACCTATATTCTTTTCATTTTCTTTTTACTCTTTGTTCTTGTGGCTAAAGGGTACTACGGTAAATCTGTATTGAAAGAAATCCAAGAGACCCGTCGAGAAGTGGATCAAAACACCGCCGAGTATATCGAAATTAAAACAATGCTTGAAGAGCGCACAAGACGCTATAAAATGGTAGACCGCTTGAAAAAAAGACAGTTGCTAGAGTCTGAAAATGCAATCAAGGTGATTAAGTCGAATGAAATTAATAAGCAACCATGAGTAGCAATAAGGGACCAATGGTATTTCGGGCTTATATGCTCTATTTCGGCTTTGTGCTCGTGCTGTTTGTAGGTATGTATAAAATGTTCAAGCTTCAATGGACAACTGAAGAGGTGGATTTGCCAGTTAGGTTGCAGGATCGTGAGCCAAGAATGGGTGAAATCCTAGACGCTAACCTTAATCCGCTCATGACCTCGGTTTCCTATTTTGATATACATATGGATCCTACCGTTGTGGATCAAAAAATATTCGACGAAGAAGTTTCGAATTTAGCAGAAGGCTTGAGTAGAATGTATGGAGATAAATCCGAACGAACATACGAAAACGAAATCCGTACCGCTCGAGCACAAGGTTCTAGGTATTTACTCATTCGGAAAAAAGTCACGAATGAGGAGCGTAAACGAATTAATGCACTTCCGATTTTTGAGTTGGGTCGAATGAAAGGTGGAATTATTGATAATGAAGAAACAGTAATTCGGAAGGCTCCAAATGGGATTTTACTTCGACGAACACTTGGGTATTACAAAAAGGAACTCAATCTTGAAGTTGGTTTAGAAGGAGCCTATCATACATACCTGGAGGGCGAGCCAGGTAAGGAAATAGAACATAGAATTACCACCGGTTGGAAAAAAACCGGAAGATTTACCAAGGATCCAGTAGAAGGAGCGGATATTGTTACCACCTTCGATAAGGACATACAGGAAGTTGCTCACTCCGAATTGGAACATCAGTTAAAGGAGATGGATGCACAAAGTGGCACGGTGATCCTTATGGAAGTTGCTACGGGTCATGTAAAGGCCATGGTTAATTTAGATCGAGAGAAAAATGGATCATTCTCAGAGAAGTTCAATCATGCCGTTGGATTGCGTGAAGTTCCAGGGTCTACCATGAAATTAGCCTCTATTATGGCGGGCTTAGAGGATAATAAATTTAAAATCACGGACAAGGTTAATGCGGTTGGTTCCTATCAGGTGTACCGGAAAAAGTTCATGGATTCTAATGAGGGAAGAGGATATGGTACAATTACCATTAAGCAGTCGTTTGAGAAATCCTCGAATGTAATTGCACTGCTTCTGTATAAGGCCTATCGAAACGATCCAGATAGATTTATTCAACGATTGAAAGATTTTGGACTAACAGAACCGCTCGGAACAGAAATCCCTGGGGAACTTGGACCAAAATATTTTGAGCCGGGCAGTGCCGGATGGTCTCCATATTCCATTCCTTCAATGGCTATAGGGTATGAGTATCAACAGTCTCCGCTACATACGTGTGCATTTTATAATGCGGTTGCGAATAACGGAACCTTTCTACGTCCGCTTTTTGTTAAAGAAATTCGCCGGTCTGGGAAGGTTTTAAAAACATTCCGTCCGGTGGTCATTAAAGAAAAGATTTGTTCCGACCAAACCCTAAAAATTATGCAGCAATGCCTTAAAGGGGTTATGAAAAACGGAACGGGAAAACGACTTACCTCAAGTCAATTTTCTATTGCTGGTAAAACAGGTACGGCCCGATTGCTTGATGAGAACAGGCAATATGTGGAAGAAAAACAAAGTGATTTTCAAGCCTCTTTTGCTGGGTATTTCCCGGCAAACAATCCTAAATATACCTGTGTGGTAGTGGTAACAAGACCAAAAAAACAAAAATATGCGGCCCTTGTTGCCGGACCAGTGTTTGCTGCCATTGCCAATAAAATTTATGCCTCTAATCTGGCCTATCATCCCGCAATAAATGAGCGGAAACCCTATGCGCCAGGATTACCAGCTGTAAAAGTAGGGTACTATAAAGATGTTACTTCTGCGCTTAAGCATCTCGGGATTCGCTTTCAATTAAACACAAGCGCTAAATGGGTGGTAAGTGATTCCTTGAAAAATAGCTTGCACTTAAATGCTGTAGGGTTTCAAAAAGGAAAAGTTCCAAACGTCAAAGGGATGTCTGCGAAAGATGCAATTTACTTGTTGGAATCCAATGGATTAAGTGTTCGCCTAACAGGATGCGGTCGCGTAGTAACACAGAGCATTCTTCCTGGGACAGAAATTCACAAAGGTCAAGTGGTAAAAATTGAGTTGAAATGATACAGTTGAATAAGCTCTTATCCGCACTAAATATTCCGTTTTCCGAAGGGGTAAGCGAAATACATCGTGTGGTTTTTGATTCCAGGTTGGCCAATGAAAATACCTTGTTTGTGGCGATTGAAGGGGTTTCTGTAGATGGACATAGTTTCCTTCAACAGGTGGCTGATCAAGGATGCCAATACGCGATCATTCAACGTTCGGTAGATGTTCCTGGTGGCATGCGTTGCTTTCAGGTTCCTGATACTCGGAAAGCGCTGGCCGAACTGGCTTGTTTCTGGTATGATAATCCTTCCAAGGAGCTTACCTTGGTTGGGATAACTGGGACTAACGGTAAAACCACAACAGCAACCCTATTATTTAATTTGTTTACCCAATTGGGTTATAAAACTGGATTGATTTCTACCGTTGTTAATAAGATTGGTGAAGAGCAAGTGCCCGCTACCCATACCACACCTGATCCCTTTGCCTTAAATGAGCTCTTGCGGAATATGGTTGATTCGGGTTGTGCTTATTGCTTTATGGAGGTTAGTTCTCATGCTGTTCATCAACAGCGTATTCATGGATTAGAGTTTTGTGGTGGCGTATTTACCAATATAACACACGATCACCTCGACTATCACCAAACCTTTGCAGAATATATTAAAGCCAAAAAAGGGTTTTTTGATTCGCTGCCACCTACGGCGTTTGCACTGACAAATCGCGATGATAAAAATGGGGAGGTGATGTTGCAAAATACCTTAGCCGATAAACGAACTTATGCCCTAAATAGCATGGCTGATTTTAAAGGGCTCATCCTTGAAAATGAATTAAGTGGTCTAGTGATGAGGTTGAATACCCTCGAAGTACATACGCGATTAATTGGGGCCTTTAATGCGTATAACCTACTGGCGGTTTATGGTGTAGGAATGCTTCTAAAAGTTCCTTCCTTAGAGTTGCTTACCGCTATGTCAACCTTGGAGCCTGTAGAAGGGCGTTTTCAATTTTTCAAAAGTGCTCATGGAGTTACCGTAGTCGTTGATTACGCACACACACCCGATGCGCTTGAAAATGTACTTAAGACCATTGGGGTTTTTAGAAAAGCCACTCAAAAAGTGATTACCATCATTGGGTGCGGTGGTGATAGGGATAAGGCTAAACGACCGGAAATGGCTGCGATTGCCCAGAAGTTAAGCAGTCAAGTTTTATTGACGTCCGATAACCCAAGGTCTGAAAATCCAAGTGAAATTCTAAAAGAGATGCAAGCGGGTGTTGATTCATCTTCTTCAACACCAGTGCTTTTGATTGAGGATAGGGCGCAGGCTATACAAACCGCCTCTCTTTTGGCAGGATCAACGGATATAGTGCTTATCGCAGGAAAAGGTCATGAAAAATATCAAGAAATCATGGGTGTTAAATACCCCTTTGATGATTTCGAATTGGCCTCACAATTTTTTAACAAAAATCGCTAGGTATGTTATATTATTTATTCGAATTCTTAGACAAATTGAATCTGCCGGGGGCAGGATTGTTCGACTTTATTTCATTTAGAGCCTCCATGGCACTTATTTTCTCGTTGATTTTTTCGATCATAATTGGAAAACGTATGATCAATGCACTGCGTAAACAGCAGATTGGTGAAACGGTGCGAGATCTCGGATTGGCAGGCCAAATTGAAAAGTCAGGTACACCAACCATGGGGGGCTTAATTATTCTCGGAGCCATTTTAATTCCAACACTACTATTTGCCAAACTTCATAATGTATATGTAATTACGATGGTGCTCTCTACCATTTGGCTCGGCCTAATCGGATTTTTGGATGATTATATTAAAGTGTTTAGAAAAAATAAAGAAGGCTTAAAAGGTAGGTTTAAAATCATAGGTCAAATTGGAGTAGGCATTTTAGTAGGATCTATCTTGTATTTTTCAAACGACGTACGTGTGCACAAACGCGTGCCTATGGATTACAAGCTCCAAGCAGATGAAGTATTTGTGACACATGAACACGTTCAGGATGAGGATCAACAGTTTCGTTGGATTGCAACGGATGATATGACTACCACTATACCGTTTATCAAGGGAAATGAATTTAACTATAACTGGTTAATTGGAGATTCAAACAAAAACTATGGTTGGTTGCTGTTTATTCCAATTGTTATTTTCATTGTGATATCCGTTTCCAATGGAGCGAATATGACGGATGGATTAGATGGTTTAGCCACTGGGACATCCGCTATTATCGGCCTAGCCTTGGCCGTGTTTGCTTATGTGAGCTCGAATGCGCGTTTCGCTGATTATTTGAATGTCATGTATATTCCACAAGCTGAAGAATTGGTGGTTTTCATTGCGGCATTTGTTGGTGCGTGTATTGGGTTCCTTTGGTATAATTCCTATCCTGCTCAGGTGTTTATGGGAGATACGGGAAGCTTAGCATTAGGAGGTATCATCGCTGTATTCGCGATTTCGGTACGTAAAGAACTGCTAATTCCGGTACTGTGCGGAGTTTTCCTGATTGAGAATTTATCTGTCATGCTTCAAGTAGGGTATTTTAAAGTTACGAAACGGAGATTCGGTGAAGGTAAACGGATTTTTCTCATGGCCCCTCTTCATCACCATTTTCAGAAAAAAGGAATCCACGAAGCGAAGATCGTATCCAGATTTTGGATTGTTGGAATTCTCCTTGCGGTTGTCACCATTATTACCTTAAAGTTGAGATAGTTGAGCACAACGCCTAAACATATCGTGGTATTGGGCGCTGCTGAAAGCGGCGTGGGTGCTGCTATTTTAGCCGCAACTAAAGGAATGAAGGTCTTTGTATCTGACGCCGGTCCGATTAAAGATTCAGCTAAAATTGAATTAGATCGCTATGCCATTGATTTCGAAGAGCATGGTCACACACTGGAGCGTATAATGATCGCGGACCAAATCGTAAAGTCACCCGGTATTCCTGAATCTGCACACATCATTAAAACACTCCGATCTGCTGGTGTTTCTATTGTTTCCGAAATAGAATTTGCCAAACCATATTCAAAGGGAAAGACCATCTGTATCACGGGTAGCAATGGTAAAACAACGACCACGTTATGGATTTATCATATCCTGAAAAAAGCAGGCTTCGATGTTGGTCTTGCTGGCAATGTAGGCTTTAGTTATGCGAAGCAAGTTGCGTTAGAGGATCATGCATGGTATGTGTTAGAGTTAAGCTCTTTTCAGTTAGATGATATGCATGACTTCAAGGCAGACATCGCTGTACTTACAAATATTTCTCCAGATCATTTGGATCGCTATGAGTATAAGATGGAGAATTATGTGGCTTCCAAATTTAGGATTCTACACCACATGACCTCGTCTGATTTCTTCATCTATAATGCAGATGATCCACAAATTAACCAGTGGATGGATTCCAATAAGGTCGCTGTAAGCTTGGCCCCTTTTTCCGCTTCGCGTAGCCAAGATTTCGGGGGGTATTTAACAAATGAACAACTAATAATAAACATAAAAACAACAACAACTATGTCAATTCATGAACTTGCCCTAAAAGGCAAACACAATGCGCAAAACGCATTAGCAGCTGGTATTGCTGCACGATTATTGGATATTCGAACTGATTTAGTTCGAGAAAGTTTAATGGATTTTGAGAATGTCGAACATCGACTAGAATTTGTAGCTAAGGTGAACGGAATTGAATTCATTAACGATTCAAAAGCTACGAATATTAATGCAGCATGGTATGCGCTTGAAAGCATGCAAAATCCAACCGTTTGGATTGTGGGAGGTGTTGATAAAGGAAATGATTACACTGAACTTGAGGCGTTAGTAAAATCCAAGGTGAAAGCAATCGTTTGTCTTGGTCAGGATAATGCAAAAATTAAAGAAGCGTTCGCTGGATTAGTTGAGCAAATCATCGAGACAAATTCTGCGGATGATGCCGTGTTGGCAGCTTATCAACTCGCATCTAAAGATGAAACAGTGTTGTTATCGCCTGCGTGCGCTAGTTTTGATCTGTTTAAAAACTACGAAGACCGAGGAAATCAATTTAAGCAAGCTGTTCGCAGGTTATAAGTAATGGACCAAAAAGTTAAAGATTTTATTGCAGAGCTGCGTGCAAATCGTAGGGATACGCTCGATAAAGCGTCGATCACGAGCATTCAACCACGTGGAAAATACCTTGGATTTGATGTGTTTACTTGGTTGGATGCCCCGGAATCTACCTTGCACTCAACATTTCAGTCGATGCCATTTCCGATCCATTGGGTAAGCACCTTGAATTATTTTAATGTTGTTGTTAATTCAGGGCATTCTCAATTTCCAAATGTGCATCGTATTTATTTGTTAGATGATTCAGCGTATAACACGGTGTTAAATAGTGAAATCCAACAATTTGACAATGTGTCTTCTATTTTGAAGTTACCAGAATTCACGCAGGGTAAAGGTATTATTATGCTCACCGGGCTCGGTGCTTCTGGGATAGACGCTATAAATGAAATGGCATTAATTCTTAAAACGATCCACGGTATATGAAAGAGTTAATTCTTAAGTACTTAAAAGGTGATATGGTGATTTGGGTAATTACCTTGTTGCTCTTGGCATTATCTATTGTTACAGTGTACAGTTTTGTGCCAATCCTTGTAAAGATGGAGGGTAGTACCCCGTTTCATTATTTATTTAAGCACTTGATTTATGTGCTTTTAGGATTCGCTTGCATTTTTTTCATACATCGGGTTGACTCAAAGTATATAAGTCAAATTGCCAAATTTGGATACTTCTTCGCCATCGCTTTGCTTTTGTTTACCTTCTTCTTTGGTAAGGAAATCAATGGCGCAGGAAGATGGGTTCAGATTCCAGTAATTGGTCTAACTTTTCAATCTTCCGACTTCGCTAAGCTTGCTCTATTCTTGCATTTGTCTAAGTTATTGGTGCGTAAAAAGGACAAGTTAAATGACTGGAAAGAAGGGATTTTACCTTTGATGATTCCAATAGTAGTGATTTGTGGACTGATTTTTAAGGATAACCTCTCAACGTCCTTGCTGTTATTTGCGCTATCAATGGCGGTCTTGTTTATTGGCCAGGTTCCCTTGTCAAAGCTCTTTACTATGGCTGGTGTTGGCGTTGGATTATTGGTGCTGATTATTGGAATTCACTCGGCGCTGCCAGGCTTGGGGATATTGCCCAGATATGAAACATGGAAGAACCGTCTCAGTAATAAAATTGAAACCGATCAAAATGTACTTGAAAATGCACAGGCTTTAGATGCTCGAAGAGCAATTCATGCGGGTTCATGGATTGGAACAGGTGTAGGTGATGGTAAATTGAAAGAGTATATCCCAGAAGCATATGCGGATTTTTATTTTGCGAGCTTCGTGGAGGAGTTTGGGGCTATTTCTGCCTTGCTCTTGGTTTTTTTATACCTCGTATTACTTTTTCGTATAATTCGAATTGCGCTTAAAGCCGATAGCTTGTTTGAAACTTACGTGTCGATGGCAATAGGTCTACATCTTTTGGCTCAAGCAAGTATTAATATCTTGGTATGCACCGGGGTACTTCCCGTAACAGGTCAAAATATGCCGTTCCTCGCCATGGGAGGGTCCGCATTAATTATGGCTTCCGTCTCTATTGGGATAATACAATCGTTTGCGGTAAAACAGAATGCAAGTAAGCTAAACGCGGAACAAGATATATGAAAGCAACCAAGGTTATTATTTCAGGTGGAGGAACGGGTGGACATATTTTTCCAGCCATTGCCATAGCTAATGCGCTTCGAGTGCAAGACCCAACAATTGAAATTCTATTCGTTGGTGCCTTGGGTAAAATGGAAATGGAGAAAGTTCCTCAGGCTGGGTTTCAAATTGTAGGGTTGCCAATCGCAGGGTTTAATCGAAAACAGCTATTGAAGAATTTTTTGTTGCCTTTGAAGCTGTTTTTGAGCATGTTCAAGGCCTTTCGAATTGTATCTTCATTTCGTCCTTCCGTGGTTATCGGGGTAGGGGGATATGCGAGTGGACCAACCTTAAAAGTTGCAAATTGGTTGGGGATTTCTACTGTAATTCAAGAGCAGAATTCTTTTCCAGGTAAAACAAACCTGCTCCTTGCGAAAAAAGCCAAAGCAATTTGCGTGGCCTATAACGGAATGGAAACGTTTTTCCCCTCGGACCGAATTCACTTAACCGGAAATCCAGTCCGTAATGACATCATAGATTTATCCAATAAACACATGGATGGAATACGTTTTTATGGCTTAGATCCGAACAAAAAAACGATTTTCATTATGGGGGGCTCGTTGGGAGCTAAACACATCAATCAAGCAGTAGTTTCAGAATTAGCGGTACTTGCTTTGAATACTGAAATTCAAGTGCTATGGCAATGTGGAAAAGGGTACTTTGAATCCTTAAGTGCTCTTAGCTTGCCGGCTCATATAAAACTGCTACCCTTCATAGAACGAATGGATTTAGCTTATGCATGTTCGGATTTGATCGTTTCTCGGGCTGGGGCAACGTCTATTTCTGAATTAACATTAGTTGGAAAGCCCGTCATTCTGGTACCTTCTCCTAATGTTTCGGAAGATCATCAGACTAAAAATGCTCGAGCCTTAAGCGATGTTGGTGCAGCGATATTATTACCAGATAATGAAGTCATTCAGAACTTATGGACTCAAATTGAAGGTGTTTTAAGGGATGAGAAAAAACAAGCGGTACTTGTTGATTCGATTCGGAATTTGGCACTGCCGAATTCGACGTCAGATATTGTAAACATTTGCTTAAAGGTGATGAATGATGCATCAAAGTAAATATAATTCAGTGTTTTTTGTTGGTATTGGCGGAATAGGGATGTCTGCGCTAGCTCGGTATTTCAATGCACGAGGAATCCAGGTATTTGGATATGATCGAGTTAAAAGTGCGTTAACGGATGAGCTAGAGCAGTTGGGTATTCAAATTCTCTTTGAGGATCAACTTACTCAGCTGATTGAATCATTGATTCCTTCGGACTGTCTGGTTGTATATACCCCAGCAATCCCCAAGAATAGCATCGTTTTGAATTATTTTATAACGAAGCAATTTCGAGTGATAAAACGTGCTGAAGCCTTGGGCGAAATAACAAGATCATCTAAGAGTATTGGTGTGGCTGGTACACATGGTAAATCAACCACCTCATGCATGCTGGCGTATTTAATGAGGAATTCGGTGGTGGGTTGTAACGCCTTTTTAGGTGCAATTTCAACCAATTTTAAAACGAATTTCTTGGTGGATGAACATTCCGATTTTAGTGTGGTTGAAGCGGATGAATTTGACCGTTCGTTTCTTTTCCTTTCGCCATTTGCGGCGATAATAACTACCATTGACCCGGATCATCTCGATATTTACGGAACAGCCGAAAAGTTTAAGGAAGGATTTCGACAGTTTGCTATGAAGATAGATCCAAATGGTTTCCTGATTGTTAAGGAAGGCATCTCTGTGGGTTCCTTGTGTAAGCAAAAAACGTATGCCCTAGAATCGAACAGTGCGGATTATGCCGCCTATAATTTGAAGGATACGTCACATGGATGCACCTTTGATTTTCGTACACCAAAAGGGGTGATCAATAATATTAATATCGGAATAAATGGACTGCATAATGCCGAAAATGCTGTTGCGGCCTTAGCGGTTGTCTCGGAATTAGGACTTGATGTTGCTTCAATTGCATCGTCGTTTTCAGGTTTTCAGGGGATTAAAAGACGATTTGAGCGAATTTATCAAGATGAACAGTTGGTGTATATTGATGATTATGCACATCATCCAATGGAGCTCAAGCGACTAATAGAATCAGTTCGAGCAATGTATCCTTCGCAGCACATCACCGGAGTTTTTCAACCCCATTTATTCTCGAGAACAAAAGATTTTGCCGATGGGTTTGCAGAACAATTGTCTATGTTAGATGAAGTAATTATTCTACCCATTTATCCAGCCCGTGAATTACCTATTCAAGGCGTTGATTCGGCTTGGTTGCTTTCAAAAATTAAATCCCAAGTAAAGTCGCTGGTTAATCCTTCTGAGCTCCTAGATTTTTTAAGAATCAAACAGCACGGTGTATTATTAACGATAGGTGCTGGTGATATTGATCGCTTGGTAGAGCCCATAAAGGAAATGTTGGAAATAAATAGATCCCAAGTATGAAAAAATGGCTTAAAATCACATTGATCTCGTTCGTTGCGCTCCTTACGGTAGTGCTTCTCGTGGTTTCTTTGATGAATGAATTTGAACGCAAATTAAATGTTCCAAAAATAACAGTTCACGTAGAAGGTGCTGATGCATTTTTGAATGAGAAGGAACTATATGAGCGAATTCTTATAAATCATTGGTTTGCTGAGAATCAAGTATCTAACACCTTGAATATTCGCAAAATCGAACAAGGAATCGCATCGATGGAAGAAGTGAAGCGCGTGCGCGTGTTCAAAAAGATAGGCGGTGATTGGCAAGTAGAGGTGTGGTTGAGAAAACCTATCGCTAGAATCTTTAAAAAGAATGGTGCTTCGTATTATTTAGATAGTGATGGGTTTACAATATCGAAAACGAATTTGCATACCGCAAACGTACTACTGTTTTCTGGTGAAATTAACGAGCAAATTAAAGGAGAAAATGTTCAAGAAATTATTAACAACGACTCTTTGAAAAATAATCGAATTCTAGATGAAATCTATCGTATTTCAAATTATGTTTGTAACGATCCGATTTTGCACGCTTTGATCGGTCAAGCCTATTTGGAAAAGAACGGCGATTTTGTATTAATTCCATTGGTTGGCGATCAAAAAATAATTTTTGGTTCTGCCTATTCAACCGATCAAATTGAAGACAAATTCAAGCGTTTAAAGGTTTTTTACAAAGAAGGATTGCCATATGAAGGGTGGGATAAATATTCGGAAATAAATTTAAAGTATGAAGGACAAATCGTTTGCAGGAAACGCAGCAGCGCAGAGTAAAAAAGGAGCTAAAGTAGTCGTTGGTTTAGATATTGGTACTACAAAAATCGCTTGTTTCGTTGGTGTAAAAAATGAACATGGGAAGATTGAAATCATTTCCATGGGAAAAAGTGAATCACTTGGAGTAATGCGCGGTGTGGTTTCGAATATTGAAAAAACAATCCAATCCATCAACCAAGCAGTTTCTCTCGCGCAAGAACGAGTGTCTGGTAATTTAAAAATCAACAACGTAAATGTTGGAATTGCAGGGCAACACATTAAAAGTCTTCAAACACGAGGGATTCATACACGCAAGAATGTGCTGGGTGAAATTTCACAAAAAGATATCGATGCACTAATTGATGATATGTATGCCATGGTTATGACGCCGGGCGAGGAAATCATTACGGTATTGCCTCAAGAATATATCGTGGACAACGAGCAAGGGATTAAGGATCCGGTGGGTATGACCGGTGTTCGTTTGGAAGCTAATTTTCATATTATTACAGGACATGTTTCTAATGTTACGAATATTAGGACATGTGTTGAACGTTCCGGCTTAAGCATCAATGAAATTATTCTCGAACCAATTGCCTCTTCACATGCCGTCTTGAGCGACGAAGAAAAAGAAGCGGGTGTTGTTTTAGTAGATATTGGTGGCGGAACCACGGATGTAGCCATTTTTTATGATGGCTTAATTCGCCATACAGCGGTAATCCCGTTTGGAGGGAATGTTATCACCGAAGATATTCGTATGGGTTGCAAAATCATGCAGAAGCAAGCAGAACGATTGAAAGTGCGTTTCGGAAGTGCCTTGGTAAGTGAAAGTAAGGATCATGAGATTGTTTGTATTCCAGGATTAAAAGGGCGCGATTCAAAGGAGATTCGTTTATCTACCTTGGCTGGAATCATTCAAGCCCGAATGGAGGAAATTATTGAGCTTGTACAAGTTGAAATAAGAAATTCCGGCTATGAGAAGAAAATAATTGGTGGAATTGTAGTAACCGGTGGGGGTTCACAATTAAAACACCTTCCACAATTGTTTGAATTTATAACAGGAATGGATACACGCATTGGTTATCCAACCGAACATTTAGCGAATACCAATCAAATTGAAAATATTTCAAGTCCAATTTATTCTACAGGAATTGGATTAGTATTGAAAGGATTTGAAAAAGAAGACCGTGGTGGTGTAGTTGATATTACTTCGAATGAAAGTGAAGTGAGAAATCATACGGATCCCCTAAAAAGAGGGTCTTTCTTCTCTAAAGTATTGTCTAAAGAAAACCTTAAAAAATTAGAGAATTTCTTCATGAAAGATGAAGATTAACCAATTGTAATTAATTTAGAAAAATGAACGAAATTTTTGACATCCCAAGAGATATGAATTCAATAATAAAAGTAATCGGTGTAGGTGGAGGAGGTAGTAATGCTGTTAATTTCATGTACAACCAAGGCATCAAAGGAGTAGACTTTGTGGTTTGTAATACCGACCGTCAAGCCCTTGACATTTCACCAGTGCCATTTAAAATTCAGTTAGGTGCCACCTTAACGGAAGGGCGTGGTGCAGGTATGTTGCCTGAAGTTGGTATGAATGCGGCGTTTGAGAACATTGAGGATCTACGTGAAATTCTTTCCAAAAACACCAAAATGGTGTTTGTAACTGCTGGAATGGGTGGTGGTACTGGTACAGGTGCTGCTCCAGTGATTGCACAAGTAGCAAAGGAATTAGGTATTTTGACAGTGGGAATCGTAACGCTCCCGTTCGATTTTGAAGGAAAAAAACGACGTTCTCAAGCCGATGAAGGCCTAGAGCGCTTGCGTCAAAATGTGGATACCCTATTGGTTATCAATAATGAGAAGTTACGAACCATCGGGAAAAGCTTAACGCTTTCTGAAGCGTTTCAAAAAGCAGATAATATACTTACCGTTGCTGCAAAAGGAATTGCTGAAGTTATTGCAGATACAGGGGTAATTAATGTAGATTTTAACGACGTCAACACGGTATTAAGAAATAGCGGTAGAGCCCTAATGGGAAGCGCTATGGCAAGCGGTGAGGGAAGAGATATTGAGGCAGTAAAAGGAGCTATGAATTCTCCGTTATTGAATGATCATGATATTCATGGAGCTAAATATGTACTACTCAATATCACCTACGGCGATAAGGAAGTATTAATGGATGAAATCATGAATATCACGGATTTTATTCAAGATGCAGCCGGTGAAAGCGCTGAAGTAATTTGGGGACATGGGTATGATTCAAACCTTGGCGAGAATTTGTCAATTACCTTGGTTGCTACCGGATTTACATCCCTAGATTCTACAAGTTACGTTTTGCCAGAGCGAAAAATGATGGACTTGGATGAAGAGCAAAAAAAAGAGATTGTTAGCCCAATGACCTCCCCCTTTGAGTCAAACTCGGTAACTGAAACATTGAACCAAGAACCATATTTGAAATCTGAAGAACCAGTTGCATCGCCAGTGCTTGAAACGGAAGTACACGTAGAAGAAATTCTTAACAACGACGTAATTGAATCTTCAATTGTTGAGGAAGTTAAATTTGACCTGTTTGAAGATGAAGCGTGTGAAGAACCGACGTTTGAAACCCCGTCCTTGGAATGGGAAGTTCAAGCTACAGAACAACCTACCTTTGATTTTACTTCAGAACCAACGATTGCAACGGCTCCAGTTGTAGAGCCTCAGTATAGTGCAGAACAAGAAGTTATTCGTCATCAATTAGATGATGAGGCTGAAGAAGCACCAAAAAGTTACCGCATTCAATCTACGGTGTTACCGGAAGAAATCGCACGAAGAAATGAGGTACGTGCCTCTAAGATTCAAGAAATCACCTCACGTATTCAGAATGCAGAGAGTATCGCTGAATATGAATCGCAGCCTGCATATTTACGCAGAAACGTTGAAGTATCAGATGAACGCCCTTCTCAAGAAAATAACATCAGTAGATTTGGTTTATCTGGAAGTGGAAATGGTGATTCTGGATTAAGAAGTAATAGCTACTTACACGATAACGTAGACTAAAATGAGCATTGCTACGACAATTAACGACCATATTAAACAAGCTATGTTGGCTAAGGATAAAGATCGCTTAGCTGCCTTGAGAGATGTGAAATCGAAAATTTTGCTAGAAGCAACTTCCGGAAGTGGCGCTGAAGTAAGCGATGAAGTTGCCATGAAGATTTGTTTGAAATTGTTCAAACAACGCATGGAAACCTATGAATTATATATGGCTCAAGGTAGAGAAGATCTAGCAAGCGACGAAATGATTCAAGCTAAAGTCATCGAAGAATTTTTGCCAAAACAATTATCTGAGGATGAAATAAAAGCTGAAATCAATGAAGCAATTGAATCATTAGGTGTTTCTGGTCCTCAAGATATGGGTAAATTAATGGGTCACCTTTCGGCTAAATTATCCGGTAAAGCAGACGGCAAGTTGATTGCTACCTTAGTGAAGGCAGCACTGAGCTAATCTTGTTTTTTCTTCTCGAATCTTTTACCTTTGATGCATGAAGGATATCCCTGCATTCGCTGCTGAATTAGCCGACTGTATTCGCTTGTTACACCATCAAGGTCACAGCCCTGCTACGTCAACTAATTACTCCTTTAAGGATGAGAAAGACCAACTATGGATTTCCCGTTCCGGTATAGATAAATCATCGTGTACCGATGCGGATTTTATTACCATCGACCGACAAGGCAAGACAATGGCGCCATATGAACATATGACACCTTCTGCTGAAACAGGGATACACTGTACGATATATGAAATGTTTCCAACCACAAAGGTGATCCTGCATAGTCATGACCTTTACCCCGTGTTGGTTGCTCACAATAAAAACTCGCTGCATTTTGAAGGGTTTGAACTTCAAAAAGGTTTTCCATCGGTCACAACGCATCTTGGTGCAATACAGATTCCGGTATTTCCTAATAGTCAAGATATGAATGATATAAAAAGCTACATGGAGTCACGTAAAGAGGAATTGAGATATCAAGTCTTTATGATCGAAAAACATGGATTCTATACCTGGGGAACAAGTTTATTTGAGGCAAAACGAATCTTGGAGTCTTTTAGCTACCTCTGTAAGGCTTCTTGGTATTTAACGAATTAATTATGGCCATTTTAACCATTCCTGATCAACAACAAGTCATAGACAACCCCAAGTCAATAGGAGAATTTCTCTCTACTCACGGGGTGTTTTTTGATCAATGGAGCTGTGATGTAGTATTTAAGGATACAGCTACTCAAGAAGATATTTTGTCCGCCTATGCGCATGATCTCAAGTCCTTTATGGATGAGGGTGGCTATCTTACAGCGGATGTGATTAGCATAAACTCCTTAACAGAGAATTATCCCGCAATTCGTGCTAAATTTTTAGCAGAGCACACACACAGTGAGGATGAAATTCGATTTTTTGTAGATGGACAAGGTTTCTTTTGGTTTAATTTGGATGGAGCCCCTGTGTTTAATGTGTTATGTCAGAAAGGTGATTTAATCAGCGTGCCAGCAGGGACCAAACATTGGTTTGATGCTGGTGAGCATAATCCCTTTGTAAAAGCCATTAGAATTTTCATAGACCAAACCGGTTGGATTCCTTCATATACCGATTCAGGTATTGAAAAAAAATATCAATAATGAAGGTACTTGACGGAATTCAATGGATTGTTACCGATATCGAAGGTACAACCACAGAGGTTTCTTTCGTGTATGACATCCTTTTTCCTTATTTCAGATCGCACATGGATGAATGGAAGA
>ENA-OUVC01000953-OUVC01000953.1-marine-metagenome-genome-assembly--contig:-NODE-953-length-17919-cov-2.688880_pt1 | contig 17919 bp, 12 predicted proteins | sample MGYA00248622_ERZ508571 | MGnify/ENA primary metagenome ERZ508571 (study PRJEB26236, sample SAMN06267175) | marine metagenome | isolation source: Columbia River Estuary | place: USA:Columbia River Estuary... | reverse complement strand
GAAGAGAGACTGACGCGTTGGTTACGAGTACCCAATGTGTACGAAGATGATGCAATGCTTTCGCCACTGCGTGGTCGTTGCCAGTCGCCTCCGTATCCGGAACCTTTTCCGACGTACCAACTACCTTCGTAGCCCCATCCATTTTTTCCATCTTCGTTGCTCGGGTTCACCACAAGGTTTGGTCCGAATCCACCGTCAGATGATTCTGGGCTTAAAGCCTCATTCTTGGTGCGGTCTTCTGCGGAGTCAGAGTTGGAGCACGATGCGAAGATCAGTGCGCTGGTGACCGCAAATGCGGCCAGTATTTTGGTCTTTTGTTTCATTTTTGCCTTTCGAGACACGAGTAATGAACTTGGATTTTATGACTAACTAGCTGTCAATACAAGGCAAGTTGGATATAAAGTCTAAGTGACAGGGCGGAATGTGACTGGTGAACGAATCATGCACCTCCGGCCAATTGCCTTACCGCACAACTCCCTATAAATACTAGGATTCATCAGATGGCATCACCGAAGAACAAGCGTCAAGACGGACTAGTCACCATGCAGGCTCTTCTGGAAGCTGCCATCGCAGAACTAGAGACCCATGGTGAGGCTGGGTTTGACATGGAAGCTGTACTTGCACGGACCGGCGTGGCACGCAGCTCGCTATATCACCACTTCGATAACAAAGCTGGCCTGATCGTCGCTGCCGAAATAGAGATTATTCGGAGTTCGTTGCATGAAGAGAATGTCATGCAACGAAAAATGTTCGAGCAGTGCACATCATTTAAAGAATTGTTCGACATTGTTGCCCTCTTTATGCGTGCTGATAGCCCAGATCGTGGCGTGGAGGTACGGCGCTCTCGCGCTCGAATCATGACTGCAGCACTTCATAATAAAAATGTTGCAGATGCCATCACTGAAGCACAACAGAGCGAATCGCGCTACTACGCCGAAAGTTTGGCGATTGCACAGAACAATGGCGTTATCCGAAAAGACATTGACATATTGGCAGTCTCATATTGGATTCAAGGACAGTTCTTTGGCCGCATCTTGCTCGACCTCGGTGAAGAAAACTTCGAAATTGGAGCGCAGTGGGTTGAGACTTCCCTTGTTGCACTCGAAGCAGTTTTGTCACCAGAACATCAAAAATAGATTCGACGGCTTCGTAACTTTTCGTCAGCTACCAAAAGCGCGTATAGGTCGGTACTGGTAGGAATCCCACTTTTCCGGATTGGCGACCGTGCCGTCGGCAAAACTTTGGCTATAGCCATATCTTGAACTGACCGACGAAGAACTCCAATACCGGCCGGAAGTGAAACCGCCGCGCAACGTCTCACTCGCATCACACGCCGCAGTCGTTCCAAGAGCAGACCATTGGTTTCGCGCAAACTTGCATAATTCGTTTAATTCAAGTTTGGAAGGTAAGAACCAATCGGACTTCCCGCCTTCAACCAGATTCAATACTGTCGTTGCATTACTTGCCGTACATATGGAGGAAAACGCTCCGGTGTTCTCGGCTCCTTGGCCGATATTCAATCCGTACCCCGTAGAAAGCCCTCCGCGACATCCAAAAGCACCGGAACTTTCTTGACCATACTCAAGATAAATGCCACCAGTTGAAACTCCTGAGTAAGCATTGATTGGTGAACTTTGAATACTGAAAACTATGCCGCCACCAGGACCAACATCTCCTATCGCGCATGGACCGCCTTCGGCGCACGAAGCAACTCTGCTGAATGCACTAGCTGGGACTAGTTCCCAAGGCGCAGTGTCGGCACCTAATTGCCAATACAGCTCGAGACACGTTCCACCTGATCGTTCGTAGAACCAAAGGTCAAATGGAAGTGGTGATCCGGCACTCGGACTGATTCGATCTGAAACCGTTGCATCACATCCGTGCTCACTCCATGATGAAAATTGAGTTCCAGCAATTGTCATGTCGGCACCATCATCGGACAGCACCATAAATCGCACGCTTGGTGTTCCCGCAGGCAAAGTCAAACGACCTTGGAAATGCAACATGTAATCGTCATAACCACAGGTTCCGAAATAATCGGCAGGATTGTCCCAATTCATAATGATCTGTGAGTAATAACCGGACCCGCAACTCGTATAAACGGCATCAGACCTAGTCGGCAAGTAATCGGTAGTGGTGTAACCAACAACATTCACACCGCTTGTTGCGGACATCGCCGGGATGTACACGCCATAAGTCTCACTTGACGCGCCAGACGGCCCATCTGAGTTCACAGCCTTCACACGGAAGTAATAGGTGTTACCGCCTGCCAGACCATTGATTGATGCCGAAGTGCCAGCGTGCACTCCATCGTTGTACACACTGAATGTGCCGCCACTTGATGTTGCATATTCCACGATGTAATCGGTAATGGCTGAACCACCGTTGAGACCCGCAGTCGCCCACGAGAGATTCACCTGGGCAATACCTGAGACTGACGGCTGGCGAACTTTGACACTCGTGTCATCCATCGCGGCACCGTAATAGCCAGCCCAGAAGCAACCGTCCTGGCCGCCATCTGTGTAGCGAACCGAACGCACACCCGACGGATACCCACTAAACCGCAACGTCCGTTTGTTCCATACAAGGTCAATGTTTGCCATCAAGGAACTCTCAGAACCGAAATTCTGCGTCGCAAGAACATTGGCGCTGCCATCTAACAACTCAGCCCTCATGAAGAATTGCGTTCCGCACCGACCATTGAACCAGGTGCTGACTTCAATGTCTGGGGCTGTGTCCAAGTAAGCAGTGGTCTCAGAGGAAAGACTTACAGTCTGAGTTCGTGTAGCCAACGTGTAGGCCGTCGAGACTGACTGCGTACCTGAGTGCGGCGTTTTCCAACCCGGCCCCACATACCAATCGCCTGTGTAAGACCAACCCGATGTGCCTGACTCTGCGCCCGGATTGACCACCAAGTTCGACCCAAGAAATACGCTCTCTGCGCTAACGGAAGTTGGAGCACTCGGTGGCGTGGGCGCTGCAGGAACTGCAGAAGAATTTGTGCTCCACGTAGTAGTTCCAACTTGTGGCGACAATGAGTTATTCCAACCGGCAACACGTACGTAGTAGGTGGTGCCATTCACTAATCCAGAAATGTTGTATGTGGTATTCGTCGTACCTGTGTAAGTGAAACTAGTTGCCCATGTTGGATCTGTTCCCCACCAAATTTGGTAGTTATCGCCCCCATGATTCACTGCGCCCCACGACACATCGATCTGGCCGTTGCCTCCTGTAATTGATGTAATTACTGGTGCCGGTGCCAACGGCGTGACTGCAGCAGTTTCTGAACTATCCGCGCCTGTGCCAGCCGCGTTCACTGCCGACACTGTGAAGTAATACGCAACACCATTTGATAGTCCGGTCACTGTGGTGGTACGCGAAGTCGACACGCCGTCACTGAAGGTTGTGTAAGGCCCACCACTCGTTGTTGAGTACTTGATGACGTAATCGGTAATTGATGATCCATTCGAGGAACTCGGAGCACTCCATGAAAGTTCAGCTTCGGCATCACCAGAACTTGCACTTACAGATAACGGTTGGGACGGCGCACTAAACGAACGCACTGGGCGAACATTGAACCCTAAAGACTTGCTCCAGTTGTCATTCCCGTTGTCAATAAAATGCCAATTTCGCGCTTGAGTTGCCGAGTTCTGCGTTGAACTCCAATAGGTTGCCGTTGAGATCGATGTCGAGCCGCGTGTACCTGCTTTGAACCCACCGATAGCTACGCGCTGGGTATACATCTGCAGCAGTTCATCAATCGATGGTAGGAACCAGTCAGACAATCCGCCGCCACTGTAAGCAATTGCTGTATCTGAGGCGCCAGTTGTACACGCGGATGCGACGGCTGCAGTATTTGTCTTGCCAGAACCAATAGACGTTCCTGTTGAACCTGAAATAGAAGTCGATGAGTTATTGCACCAGGCGATATTGGGGTCTGCTCCGCCATTCCAGTTGTTCGGGGCCGCCTCAAAGAATTCTCCACTTGTATTGCCACTTGTTGCAGGCGTGATGAAGATGATTCCTCCACCAGGGCCAATATCGCCGACGGCACATGCACTTGAACACGGTTGGGCGGGAGCAACGGCAGGCGTTGCAGATGTCAAAGCGCCAGTACCTACAGAGTTGACAGCCGCAACCTTGAAATAATACGACGACCCATTAGTGAGTCCAGTAACGGTTGCGGTGGTGTTAGTGGATACACCATCACTAAACACGGTGTAGGAACCAGTCGCTGATTGCGAATACGAAACCACATAGTCAGAGATTGCTGCGCTGCCGGGAGTAGTGGGCACATTCCAAGTAAGCGACACCGCATTCGTACCCTTGGTTGTCGACAATGCAAGAGGTGCACTTGGAGCCACTTGCGGTGCGAGCGTTGTTGTCGTCGTGGTTGTTGTTGTCGTGGTAGTCGAAGTTGTAGTTGTTGTTGGAGCGGGGCCATATGCCGCCACAACTGCCAACCACTTGTACGTCCCTCCACAGGGATCACCAAATACTCCGTTGTCCGCGGACAATGATGCTTGATTACGCCCAAGGAATATCGACGAGGCGATTTGGACACTGTCACTGGCGTTACATCCTGATGTCTCGTAGCGCCCGTTTTGTCCAGTTGGGGTGCCGTACGAGGCGAAGAGAATTTCGGTAAATACCTGACCGGTTGGTGCCGTCAGTGACAGAGCAGATCCCTCGTTAGCAACGCCCCATTCAGCGCCCGCTGGTGGTGCAAGCGTGGTTGACGTGGTAGTTGTTGTCGCATTCGGGTCGAGGACTGTTGCATCAACATCCACACGTGGCCCGTAGAACCAGTTTGAGTCGGCTGCATACACCTCGAAACGAACAGGACCAAACCCAGTTGTTACTGGATTGCTTCCTGTGAACATCGAAGAATCAAATGTAAAGGTGGTGGTGTTTCCAGCGACATAGATTCCCCAACCTCCAGACGTCGTACCGCCAATCTGGTCTAGATCATAGAAACTGATCATGTACTTGTCGACTGACGTCCCTGTCGCAATCGGAGCATCCCAATCCAATTGGACACTTCCGTTCGAGTTAGCAGTTGCTTGAAGGTTGCGCACCGGATTTAGAGAGACAATTACCGGAGCAATTGTCGTAGTAGTTGTCGATGTTGAAGTAGTTGTAGTCGATGTAGATGTCGTCGTTGTTGGCGGAACCGTCGTTGTCGTAGTTGTGGTGCTTGTCGTAGTCGTAGTCTTTGGAACAGTTGTTGAGGTAGTTGTCGTAGTTCTCGGAATAGTTGTGGTGGTTGTCGACGTTGTTGTCGTCACAAGTGGTTTTTGATAGCGAAAGGGTTGTTTGATTCCCATCTTCAGCGCTGGTCGATAGATGACTAAGTGGTGGTCGCCTTCATCGAGATCATTGGGCAATGCAGCATTTATTCGCACTGTTCCACTGCCATCTGCTTTGACCGTAGACAACACTTGCGGCGTGGACGCCACAATCAATTGCACCCATTCACCCGGACGGAATCCTGAATACTGCACAGAGATAGGTCGGCCCGGTTGTGGATCATTCATTGTCGCCAACGGTTCTTGGGGGTTCACCGTTGCAAGTTCCTTCACGATTGATTCAGACGGCGGATCAGGAGGTGGTGCGACTAGTTCAACAATGGAGAGGTCTCGCTCCACAGCCGTAGGAAGATCACCCTTTGTCGGTGGGGCTGCAAGTTCTGGCGGCAACTCAACAGTGGTCTTCTTGCTCTCAAGCACACCGACTTCCGTCTTCACAACTTTTGTTCCGTCAGTTTTGAGAACTGTTGTTTCAATTTGGTTGTCACCAACTTGTTTCGCCAACTCATACTTGGCACCGGCCACACCACCGGGTGCTTCGCTTGTGCGAATTTCAAAAGATGGCGCGTCCTTAGATGTTGTTACTTCAACTTTGGTTCCATCTTCAGTGACCAACTGAACCATGATTCCCTTGCTAGTGACAGAGAGAACGTTCTCAGAACCAGTAGAAGAAGCTGCAAAGTTCTCTTGGGCCAAAGTCAGAGTGATATTGGGGTTATCCACCTTGATTGAAGAGTTGCCGAGAACAATTGGTGCACTCTCGGAAGAATTACTGCTCGGAGCGGACACTTCAAAAGTTGAAGTTGGAGTTACACCCACAATTTGTGCAGCTGACTTCAGACTCAGTTTGACGTCTCCCCCGCCAAAGTCAGTCGAAACCAAATAATCAGTTGGTGCTGCATTTTTGCCCGACTCTGCGGCGAATCTTCCTGAACGAAGTGGTCGCACGACGCTGTCGCCCACTGTGGAGGAGCCCGGCTTCAATGTGCCGTCCGCTGACTCGATGGACCAGTCGGGCTCTGACGAACGAATCAGCAAGGTTGATTTACCAACTGCACTCTTTGCTCCGCAGAACGGGCAAGTCCCTTGTGTGCGAGCTTGAATCGGCGAAAGGTCGACGTCTCCCTTGCCGCCTTGCCAGATGTTGGGGTCATTGTTCGGGTCTTGCCCCGAGAACGAAAACTCCCACGTATCTTCTGCTAGATCGAATGCAACAAATCGATCCTTGCCCGGCCAGTTTGAGTCATAAATCTTGACAATCGCTTTGTCCTTCGATGGCATCTCAACCGCATACGGCAAGATGGCATGACCACCGCTATCGGTGTACACGCCCAATGTGTATTGAGAAGTGCCTTTTTTCAAGGTTTCAACCAAGGTGGCCACGATCTCACGCATTGACATTTTGGAGTACGACTTTGTAGCGCTTTGCACTTCATTCAAAAACTGAGTGGAGAATGCACGCATGATTGCATGCGAAACGTCTGCCGTATTGTTCAATGAAAATGTCTTTGGGATCGCTTTGTCGTTGAAACGTTCTTGCGACAACACCGCAAGGCCTTCACAATGACCTGACGACCGTGCTTGGTTCACCATGCGAGCCCAACCAGTCGCCTCAGCTGTCAATTCACATGGCATCGCACCATCAACACAGACATCTGATCCGTTCCCAAACATGGTCACCATGTCATCGGTGTTGAAGTCTTCACTTACCGAAGCAGCAGCAAAGTTAGGAAAGGAAAATCCGTCAAGAGCTGGGTTAATGCCACTTGCAACAGACGTCAGCGTTACATTTCTAATGTCGGGCGCATTGGGGTCAACAGGCGCGGAACTGCCACCCGAACAAGCAGAAGCCACCATTGCCACCGTTGCCATGACGGCAAAGAAACGCTGCCGGAACCCCATCGGGTTCACTTTATTGCATATTTTGTCCAATTATGGGTCGGGAGCCCTAGAACATTGGGTTTCAGGGGTATTTCGACTGCGGAACTGAGCCTTCGGCCGTTGAGGGGTTGGGTCGATAGGCCGCCGATTTTTGCTAGGGAGCCGACTGCCAATTGAGTCGCAAAACACCGCCTCAGAATCCACCAGTGTCAGGTTTGCCGAATGTGAAGTCACGATTTTCTGAAGGTTCAGAAAGTCACTTTTCCCTAGTGACAAAAAAGTCAATGGATATCCACCTTTTTGACACTCGCATGGAATAACTTCGGAGACATGAAGAAACGTGAACTCATTCAAGCAGTAGCCATTCACGCTGATGTCGATAACAAGACAGCAGCCCGATTGGTTGAAGGAACCATTGACGTGATCCTCGCGACCGTTGCAAAAGGTGAGATTGTAAATCTCTCCGGCTTTGCAAAGTTCGCAAAGATCAAGCGTCCAGCACGCATGGGTCGTAACCCAGCCACTGGCGAAACGATCAAGATCAAGGCAAAGACAGTTGCAAAAATCACCGCACTGAAGGGCTTCAAGGACATTGCTCTTGGCGTTGCTCCAGCACCGAAGATTGCAACCGTTCGCAAGCCAGCTCCTGCACCAGCAAAGAAGGCTGCTCCTGCAAAGAAGAAAGCCGCTCCTGCAAAGAAGAAGGCTGCACCAGCAAAGAAGAAAGCCGCTCCTGCAAAGAAGAAGGCTGCACCAGCAAAGAAGAAAGTCGTTAAGAAGGCAGCGAAGAAGAAGCGCTAGTCCTTTCGCAGGTCTCTGGCCTGCTATCGACACCAAACGAACAAAAGGTTCGGTTTGTCACTGGGAAGTGATGAATCGGACCTTTTGTGATTTACCGGTTCAATCATCTCTGTCGTAACTGCACAGAAGTAGCGTCATATACGTGAGTACTACCGAAATTCTCCCGGTCATTGGATTTCTAGGAACAGGCCACATCGCCACCTTCCATTCGAAAATGTTGAAGATCAGTGGAGTGCCTATGACACGTGGAGGGTGCTTCGACATTGACATCGCCCGAGTCGAGAAATTCGCCGCCGCCTCTGGTCATCAAGTGATGAGTTCCGAACAAGATGTCATTGCATCATGCGACATCATCTACATCTGCACATGGACAAGTGAACATCAACGACTAGTTGACATGTGTATTGCTGCCGGCAAGCCGTTCTTTTGCGAAAAGCCACTCTCCATTGGATTCACGCAAGCTCAACAGATGACCACAACTGCAGCACGAAGTTCACTGACCCATCAATGCGGACTCATCCTTCGCCGCTCGCCTGCTTACCTATGGGCGCGCGAATTGATTACCGATGCCAAGGCGGGGGCTCCAATGGCTGTGGTGTTTCGAGATGATCAATTCATCCCTATTCAGGGACACTACGGGTCAACATGGAGAAGTGATGTTGCCAAAGCAGGAGCAGGAACGCTGTTAGAACACAGCATCCATGACGTAGACATGTTGCGCTTTCTTATTGGGGATGTGAAGAGCGTGAGCGCGCGCGCCACATACCGCCATGGCATTGAAGGTATTGAAGATGTTGTGGCTGCTTCAATGACGTTTGACAATGGTGCCGTAGGAACGCTGACCACAATTTGGCACGACAATTTGTCACGGCCGTCGCTGCGAAACGTAGAAGTGTTCTGCGAGAACCGAACCATCACTATTGCCGGGGATGACTGGTTTGGCCCCGTTACATGGAGCGATGCCGACGGCACTCACGGTTCACTTCAAGGTGATGATCTCTTGGAAAAGACTCTGCCTTTAGCTGTGGGAGATGCAAACCCAGATGGTGCGTTTGTAAAAGCATGCGTTGACAAGACTCCTGGATTCCCAGATTTTTCTATTGCACTTGAAGCGCATCGCATTGTGGAAGCCATGTACGCCAGTGCCCGAAGCGAAGGCCAGTCCGTTTCAGTCGAATCAATAGTGCAATGACCCAAGAAGTGATCGCGCTAACGCTTGAAGACATCATGGCGCTTCGAGTGAAGGTCTTGCGCAAAGACACTCCAGTGACGCATTGCAATTATCCCGAGGACACGTACGAAGATGTCATCCATCTGGGTGTGAAGCGTGCAGACCGTGTTGTCGGCACATCAAGTTGGTTTCAAAAAGAGTGCCCCGACCTTGTGGGCGAATCTGCCTTACAACTCAAAGGTATGGCGGTAGACGAATCTCTGCAGGGAACAGGTGTTGGAGTGCAGATAATTGCGGCAGGCCTAGCTCTCGCCACCGAACGCGGTGTCAGCATCGTATGGGCTCGTGCACGAGACTCTGCCCTCGGTTTCTATGTTCGATGTGGCTTTACCGAGATTGGCCCCGGATACATTGACGAACCAACTGGCATGCCGCACCACAACGTGTACCGGCGCATTTAGTCGACGACGTCTACCTCTGATTTGTACAGCAGGGTTTCATTTTTCTTTGGACTCACGCGTATTTCCATTTGCCAATTCCCTTCATAAGGAAACTGCACAACGCCCACCCAATGGTTGGGCCCGACGCTCGACATGACTACGGGAATCGCGGGGATATCACGCGATGGCAACGCAAAGGTAACCACCACATTCACGACCGGAGACATGGCGCCTCCGGGTGGCGACATAATGGCATGCACTTCTGCTGCTCCTACTTTCGTAGGAAGTACAGAAAAATCGCCCACTACATTTGCTTGAACTAAAGATGCACTAAAAGTGAGATCATCAAAAGAATCAGCAACAACTGGAGATTTACCGACGAGCAACGCAGTACAGGCCACAACAAGAATCACAATTAGCGCTTCAAATCGAATTGTCCTGCCCACACTCTTTGGCTCAACTGAATGCAGTCGCCGTCGAGCACGCGAACCTAATCCGACAACGATCAGTGCCAATATCGTTTTCACAATTAGTAATCGCCCATAGTCAGACTTCGTAATTGCACTGACACCACCCACGAGATGCAGGCCTTGAATAACTCCCGTGACTACCGCAACAGGCATTGCAAAAGTGGCGATGCGGGAGAAACGTTGCACATACTCCTGAGCGTGTTCAGCGCGAGATACAGCAAGTAGCGCAAATATTGCACCTACCCACATTGAGAGCGATACAAAATGCGCCATGTCAACGGGAATAAACAAAAGAGAGTTAGGGGCCGCACTTGGATGACCACTGAACGAGAAAGTTGCAACAAGCAAAACTGAAGTGATCACAGCCGTCAACTTCCAGTGACGGTGAGATGAAGAAGCTGCGAAGAGCAATAGCCCACCCCACACCACTACCAACAAAAGTCGTAGCAATATCGCAATGCCAAGGCGCGTAGCGACAACATCGCTCAGCACGGCGCCATCAAAGACTGCACCCCATGAACGCCCAGTGACAATTGGTCCTTGCAATAACAGAACACCCAAAGAACCGATTGCAATAGCAATTGTTGAGTATTGGGCCAGTCTCACGAGACTGCGTTCAGGAAAGTACCTCCCTTGTCGCACCAATGTGGCCGCACCAAGAAGAATCATCGTGCCTAGAAAAGCGATAAACCGCATGAGTGCCATTGGAGACTCAAGATCCGAGGTTTTGTTGAGACCAAGGAGAATTTTCTGCAAGAGCTCATTTGAATTGCCAGACGATGTGTCTCCCACTTCAAATGGGAAAGCGCCATTCACGGGGTGTCCATCGGCGCTCACGACACGCCACACCGCTACATAAACACCATCGTCTAGTACAGGCAATTGTGCAGAGACAATCGAAATGTCCGAATTGGAACGAACGGTCTTTTCAATGTTTACTTCTCGTTGCTTGCTATCAAAAAGTCTGATGTCACCAAAGTTTGCTTCGACGTCCTCATTGAAATCCAACCGAATCTCTGGAGGCGAATCAGCGACTACGGATGATGGGCTTGGCGTAGACGAATCGAGAATTGCGTGAGCACTTGCAGACGACGGAGAAAGAGACAACAGACATGCAATAGCAGCGACAAATGAAACAAGACTCGCAATGATTCGCCTTCTCATAGCCCTGGGCCTTTCGGGAGACCCTCGACATCAATGCGTTGTAACAGCCAAGCTAAGCGCAACTTCTCATTCAATTTCATTGCATCTGCCGGCAACTGAGTCAGACCCATGGGGTGACTCGCCGCCCATGCCATTTTCTGGCGCTCCAATTCACGACGTACATACAGATCTGGCCATTCTTCGTAGGTGTAACCGATGTTGAGGTCAACTAGATGAACGAGGCATTCGCGCCAGCGTAAGAAGGGTAATTCATGCATAGCCACGATGGTCCCAGAGGCAGATCTTCCGGTGTGATTCCACATATCAAAAGTGGCTCTCACCCATACGCCTTCGAGCGCATAAATTGCGCTGCGCAATTCCTTCACATGTTGTGCCGGTTCCCATTGGGATGCTTCATCTATGCCGCGCTGGCGAGCATCAGCATCGCCTGGATATTGGTCTCCCACTTCTGCGCGTGATGAACACTCCATGAGGTGTACAAAACTTAAAGCATTCATTGTGAGATGACCGAGCAGTGTGCCGCGACTCCAACCTGGCAATGCACTCGGTTCGTAAAATTCAGATTGATCCAACTCGTCAACGATGCCAAGTAGTCGCTGATGTGTGGCAGCGAGGCCTTCAATACATGCATCTAATTGTTTTGCATCTAGAGGCGTCGGCACACCCCCACCGTACTACGGGTGTATTTTTCCTAGAAAACGGACGTTCTATTGGGAACAACAATGATTGTTCCGTCTGATTCGCGATGGACGCGAACCGACACGCCGTAGAACTCACCCAGTGTTTCGGGCCGTAGTACTTCTTCAGCCACACCCTGGGCAACGACATGACCCGCGTGCATCAGGATGAGTCGGTCGGAATAGATACCGGCAAGTGTGAGGTCGTGCATTGCGGACACCACAGTGAGGCCATGCTCCTTGCGTAATTTGTCAACAAGTTCGAGTGCTTGTTGTTGATGACCAATGTCAAGCGCGCTTGTTGGTTCATCTAACAACAAGATGGGTGCTTCTTGCGCAATCGCGCGTGCAATTACCAAGCGTTGACGTTCACCACCAGACAGCGTGTCAACATCGCGAGTTGCTAACTCATGTAAGTCAAGACGATCGATGACATCTTGCACCATTGAATAATCAAGAACGGATTCGCTGCCGAAATGCGTGACAAACGGATTACGACCCAGCAAGACATACTCCGCACCGGTCATGCCAGATGGCAGTACGGGAGATTGCGGTACATACGCAATGAGTTGGGCGCGTCGACGAGATGAACGCGCCGATAGCGGTGAACCGTCAACAAGAATTCGACCTGTGTGTGGGACAACGCCAGCAATAGAACGCAACAATGAAGACTTACCTGCACCGTTAGGGCCAATAATGCACAACCACTCTCCTGGCTTCACTGTGTCGTTAAACGGCGCCACAGCTTGACGGCCGCTGTATGCAACCGAAACCTGATCAAAAGCAAGAGATGTCATTGTGCGGTCTTTCGTGCGCGAAGGATGAGTAAGAAAAAGGGAGCACCGAGAAATGCAGTCACCACTCCGATGGGGGTTTCTGCTGGGTTATCTAGAACGCGTCCGGGGATGTCGGCCAAGATAAGAAATGCAGCGCCAAACAGTAACGACACAGGAAGAACAACCCGATACGAGGTACCAACTATGAGTCGAACAGCGTGCGGCACGATGATGCCAACAAAACCAATGAGACCGCTCACTGCAACGACCGATGCTGTTCCCAAAGTGGCTGCAACAACAACTACTAGACGAACCCGCGACACATTGACACCAAGAGCAGCTGCTTCGTCATCGCCAACACGCAACACATCTAATAGTCGCCGATGTAACAGCAGTGCGATGGTGGAAAGAACAACATAAGGGATAACTAGACGCACGTCGCCCCACGTGGCACTGGAGAGCCGACCAAGTATCCATGAATACACCTGACGAACTACGTCTGAATTGCGTTGTAACAAAAATGTTTGGGCTGCTGTTGCTAGCGACGTGACTGCAACACCCGACAACACAAGGCTTGTGGAGCTGCGCTCACCTTTCCCGGTCGTACCCACTAGATATGTGGCAAGTACCGCAATCAGGCCGCCGATAAACGCCGCTAATGGAAGCGGGTCTATCCACCATGTAGACGTTCCCGAACGATTCACGGTGATAACGATGGTTGCGCCAAGACCAGCACCCGCGGCGACTCCCAACAGGTACGGATCCACCAATGGATTTCTAAAGACCCCTTGGTAACTCGCACCAGCAATGGACAACGTGGAGCCAACAAGTGCAGCAAGCACTACACGAGGTGCGCGAATTTGCCACACGATGGACCAGTCCGTGTCCGTGAGCCCACTATGAATACTGAAAAACGGTAAGCGATTAATGAGTTCAAGAGGAACGCGCCACCATGCAGGACCGGCCGGCCCAATCATCACGCCCACTAGCAACGAGCACACAAGCAGAAGGGATGCAAGTGCTATCCACCACATCCCTGCATTCTCGTGACTCGTTGCCGTGGAATTCATTTGTGTTTACTTCGCGGCGTTCTTTTTCAGCATGGCTGTGTGAGCCGCGCCGAATTGTTCAATGAGGTCAACAATGCGTGGCCCCCAACGAGACGCTACGTCATCATCTAGTTCGATGATGTTGTCACCCTTTACCGCACTAATGCCTGACCATCCGGCTCGCGCTTTCACAGTTGCTGCAGATTGCTGACAGCACTTTGTATCTGCCAGAAAGATGATTGACGGATCGGCTTTCACAATTGCTTCTGCGCTGAGTTGTGGATAGTCGTTTCCTTCTTCCACACCATCAGCAATGCTCACCATGCCGAATTGCTTTAGCAACGCACCCACAAATGTGTTTGAAGTAACGCTGTAATAGGTGTTGTCTAGTTCGTAATACACGCTGGAGGCATCAGTGGGCGCCACATCGGGTACCACTGCATCAATTCGCTTCGTCATATCTGCAACCAATGCCGATGCTTCGGAGGAGCGCCCCGTGAGTTCACCCAACTCATTGATTTGCTTGTACACATCGTCGATGCTTGCTGCAGCAGCACCAGTCCACACGGTAATTTTGCGGCTTGAAATTGATTCCAACTGCTCAGTGATCTTGTTCATGTCATTTGAGATGAGAACAACGTCTGGTTCATACGCAAGAATTGCTTCAACACTTGGCTCGTAAGCAGAAATCTTGGTGACTTTGCTTGAGACTTCTTCGGGATACGTACTCAGCGAATCCACAGCAACTACTTGGTCACCGGCACCAATCGCATACAACATCTCTGTTGCAGTGGGTGACAAACTCACAATTTTCAACGCTGCTTCAGGCGCAACAGTGGTTCCAGCAGTATCTGTACCGCTTCCACAAGCCGCAAGTGAGACTGTTGCAACAATTGCTGCAGTAATGACTCGCCAACGCGAGTAACGGATCTTTGACATGGTTCTTCCTCCAAGGAAAATGGAGAAAGAAGAGTGGGTCGAGATAGACCAGCAATTGCTGCTCTTCGCGGACCGCCCTTCCTTCGAGGTTCGGTTTTTCGCGCACACAATCAGGCGACCGGACTTGTCTGGATCGAAATACTTCGACCAGCTTCACCGTTGCGGGACAGTGCCGGAGTTTCACCGGACTTCGCTGGGTTGTGTGCTGTGTGTCTTTTTCAGTGACGCACTAGGCAGACAGTAGCAGATGGTTTACAGAAGACGCACAATTGCGCCGGAACTACTTGACGTAGTCGATAATGCGTTGAATACCGTCGACAAGATCGTCGTCACCCAAGGCAAACGAGAATCGAGCGAATCCGGGTGCACCAAATGCTTCACCAGGAACAATGGCCACATTGACATCAGAGAGAATCATGTCTGCAAGTTCCAACGTGCTGTTAGCCGTCTTTCCCTTGATGTCGCGATGCAACAATCCACTGAAATTAGGGAAACAATAAAACGCACCTTGGGGCTCCATGCAGGTAACACCAGGAATAGTGGACAACATCTTGTGCATGAGTGCGCCTCGGCGAGCAAATGCTTCTCGCATCATGTGCACCGCAGAAAGATCCCCGCTTACTGCAGCAAGCGCTGCAACCTGCGACACGTTGGCAACGTTTGATGTGGCATGAGATTGGAAGTTTGTTGATGCCTTCATGATGTCTTTCGGACCAATCATCCAGCCAACCCGCCAACCGGTCATTGCATATGTTTTTGCAACACCGTTCACGATGAGGCACTGGTTTGCAAGTTCAGGAACAAGCGTTGGCATTGACGTGAATTTGTGTTCACCGTATGTGAGGTGTTCATAAATTTCGTCTGTAATAACCCACACTTTGTTCTTCACAGCCCATTCGCCAATTGCGCGCACTTCGGCTTCTGGATACACCGAACCACTTGGGTTATCGGGTGACACAAACAGCAACACTTTTGTGCGCGGCGTAAGAGCTTTATCTAACTGTTCAACAGTGACGCGGAATCCATTTTTTTCTTCCGTATCGATAATGACAGGCACTCCCCCAGCCAATGTGACGGCCTCTGGGTAGGTGGTCCAAAACGGTGCAGGGCAAATAACTTCATCGCCCGGATCACAGAGCGCAGCGAATGCGGTGAACACGGCGTGCTTTCCGCCGTTCGTAATGAGCACTTGATCTGCTGTGCATGCAAAGCCACTGTCGCGCAACGTTTTGACGGCAACTGCTTCGCGCAATTCTGGCAAACCAGCAGCAGGCGTATAGCGCTGATACTTCACTTCGCGACATGCCTTGACAGCAGCTTCCACGATGTGGTCTGGGGTGGCAAAGTCAGGTTCTCCCGCTCCGAAGCCGATGACATTCAGGCCTTGGGCTTTCAGGGCCTTGGCCTTGGCGTCGACCGCCAGGGTGGCTGACTCGGCAATGGCGCCGAGACGAGCAGAAACACGTCGCAATTCTTGTGGAGCAGGCATAAGTGAAAGGATTACACGGTGAGCGATAAGAACCAACTCGATTTTAAAATTCCCCAGCAACTTCTTCCTCTAGACGGCCGATTTGGGTGTGGACCATCTAAAGTCCGCCCAGATCAGCTGGAAGCAGTCATGTCCCGCATGACCTCAGTCATGGGCACCTCGCACCGTCAGGCGCCTGTGAAGAACATCGTGGGCTCTGTACGCGACGGTCTCTCCTCATTGTTCTCGCTTCCCGACGGATGGGAAATTGTCATGGGCAACGGCGGCTCAACCGTGTTCTGGGACGTTGCCACGTTCGGCCTCATTCGCGAGCGCAGTCATCACCTCGTATTCGGTGAATTCTCTTCTAAGTTCGCGGAAGCATCTGCTGCTGCACCTCACTTGGCAGACCCAGTTGTTGTGACATCAGATACCGGCACTCACCCAACACCTTCGAGTGATGCAACGTGCGATGTGTATGCGTACCCACATAACGAAACATCAACCGGTGTTGCGATGACTCCAGTTCGTCCTTCGAAAGATGGTCTTGTTGTTGTTGATGCAACATCTGCAGCAGGCGGCCTGATGTGGGACCCTGCAAACGTTGACGTGTATTACTTTGCTCCGCAGAAGTGCTTTGCATCTGACGGCGGCTTGTGGTTAGCAGCATGTTCACCAGCAGCCATTGAACGCATTCGTGAAATCAAAGCGTCGAAGCGTTGGATGCCTGCATCTCTTGACTTGTCAATTGCTCTTGATAACTCCGTTGCAAACCAGACCTACAACACTCCGGCACTTGCCACTCTCATCATGTTGGATGAACAAGTGAAATGGCTGAACTCAAACGGTGGTCTTTCATGGGCAGCAGCACGCACTGCTGAATCAGCACGCAATATCTACTCATGGGCAGAGGCTCGAGAATTTGCCTCGCCGTTCGTAACAAACCCTGCAGAACGATCACATGTTGTGGCAACCATTGATATCGATGGCGTTGACGCCAACACCATCAGTGCCATCCTGCGCGCTAATGGCGTCGTGGATACGGACAGTTACCGCAAATTGGGCCGTAACCAGTTGCGTGTTGGCATGTTCCCTGCCATTGACCCATCTGACGTGGCAGCACTTACTGCCTGCATTGACGTAGTGGTTGACCATCTTCGTTCGTAGATTGAACATCAATGCCCATCAACGTTGACGAAGTTCTAGAGACATATTGGGATGATCTCGCGCCACTGCGTAACCCCGTCATGCTCATTGCGCTGCGTGGATTGTTCGATATTGGTGGTGTCGCAACTTCAGCACTCGACTGGATGCTGAAAGAACGCGACGCAACAGTTGTTTCCGACATCGACCCCGACCCATTCTTTGACTTCACACAAGAACGCCCTGAACAAGTCTTTGATGAAGACGGCGAGAAGCAAATTCAGTGGCCTGAAAATGACTTCATGATCATTCGGTACCCAGAAGGTGCCCGCGACATGATCGTGTTAAACGGGGTTGAGCCACATGTCTCATGGGCAACGTTCTCTCAGTGCATCGTTGAAGTTGCGCGTGGTCTTGGTTGCAACCTTGTTGTCAGCCTTGGCGCCGCTGCTGAACAAACACCACACACTCGCGTGCCATTAGTTGTTGGCAGCACCACCAATGCAGAACTCGCATCACGTCTTGGTTTAAGCCGTCCGCAATATCAAGGACCTACAGGTCTTGCCGGTGTCATGTTAAGCGCGCTTGATGATGCACAAATTCCTAGCATCAGCCTTCGTGTCGGCGTACC
>ENA-OUVC01000950-OUVC01000950.1-marine-metagenome-genome-assembly--contig:-NODE-950-length-17932-cov-2.811089_pt1 | contig 17932 bp, 20 predicted proteins | sample MGYA00248622_ERZ508571 | MGnify/ENA primary metagenome ERZ508571 (study PRJEB26236, sample SAMN06267175) | marine metagenome | isolation source: Columbia River Estuary | place: USA:Columbia River Estuary... | reverse complement strand
AAGGCTTTGGTGGGGGCAAATCTTGCGCAATCAAATCTTGATGCTTATCTTAAAGTCTTAATTATTTCAGAGCGGTTGGATGCATATTTTATTAACTCCGGTACGCCACAGGCGCAGGCACCAGAGTTAGTGGCAAAAGCAGTTACAGATATTGCTAACAAACTAGGTGTTGAGGTCAATCCAAAGTATGGCAAGTGGAATCCAACTAACACCTCTATTGAAGCAAGTGATGCAACCGATGGCGCAGTAACCCAACTTCCTTAGATAAATATGAGTTCTGAACTCCTGCGGCTTCGTGAAGTAATGGACAAACTTCGATCCCCGGGAGGATGTCCATGGGATGCCGAACAAGATCACACATCCCTTCTTAAATACTTATTGGAAGAGTCTTATGAGTTTATTGAGTCAGTAGAAAATAATGATAAAGATGCAATGCAGGAGGAGCTGGGCGACTTGCTATTGCAGGTTTACTTTCACTCCCGAATGGCTGAGGAGGATGCGAAGCAGCCATTTAATATTGAAGATGTAGCGAAGTCGGTGACAGATAAGTTAATTAGAAGGCACCCACATGTATTTGCTGGAGAATCTGTTAGCGGCAGTGAAGAGGTACTAGAAAATTGGGAAAAGCAAAAAGCAGCTGAAAAAGGTCGAAACTCAGCAATTGATGGTGTGCCACTGGCCCAACCGGCATTGCCATTGGCTACTAAGGTAATTTATCGATTAAATAAATTAAATTATCAACTACCTATTTCTGAGCCAATCAAACTTCCAGCTGATATCGATCAGGATCAATTTGGTCAGATACTTCTTGGTTTAATCACGCAAGCTGTTGATAAAGGCTTAGATCCTGAGGCTGCACTTCGCACCGCCACTAAAGGCTTAATTACCCAGATTCAAGAGCATGAGTCAAGGTAGAATTACCTTTGTTGATTCAAATCTTAAACAAATAGTTAGGGCAAATTAGTGTCACTCATTAAATCAATTACCGCCAGAGAGATCCTAGATTCTCGAGGAAACCCAACTGTTGAAGTAGAGGTCAGATTAGATGATAAAAGTATTGCGCGTGCAGCGGTCCCAAGTGGTGCCTCCACCGGTGCCTTTGAGGCGGCAGAGCTGCGAGATGGTGGCAAAAGATATTTAGGTAAAGGTGTTGAGGGCGCAGTAAAAAACATTGTTGAAAAAATCGCACCAGTTGTACTTGGTTTAAATGCATTAGATCAAAAGATAATTGATGAGAAGATGATTGCCTTAGATGGTAGTAAAAATAAATCAAATCTAGGTGCTAATGCGATCTTGGGAGTATCTCTGGCAGTTGCCAGAGCGGCGGCAGCAAGTACTGGTCAATCTTTATTTAAATACTTAGGTAAAGCAGAGGCTAAGACATTGCCAGTTCCAATGATGAATATTTTAAATGGCGGTGCTCATGCTGATACAAATGTGGATATTCAAGAGTTTATGGTGGCGCCAATCGGTGCGGCAACTTTTAAAGAATCACTTCGTTGGGGCGCTGAGATTTATCACAGCTTAAAATCAGTACTTAAAAGTAAGGGGTTAGCAACAAGCATTGGTGATGAAGGTGGCTTTGCCCCAGATCTAGCAAGTAATCGAGCCGCACTTGATTTAATTTTGCAAGCAATTGAATTGGCCGGCTTTAAAGCAGGTAGTGATATTGGTTTGGCAATGGATGTTGCTGCTACCGAGTTTTTTGAAAACGGCAAGTATAAGTTTGAAGGCAAAGAGTTAACTGCAGAGCAGATGATCACTTACTACCGTGAGTTAGTTGCTGCTTATCCGCTGCTCTCAATTGAGGATCCATTGGATGAGGATGATTGGGATGGCTGGGCGAATTTAACCGCGCAATTGGGGGATAAAATCCAGATTGTTGGTGATGATCTATTTGTGACAAATCCAGAGCGATTGCAGCGTGGAATTGAAAGTAAGAGTGCAAATGCGCTGCTGGTAAAGGTAAATCAGATTGGCACTTTAAGTGAAACCATCGCTGCTGTCACCTTGGCGCACAATAATAATTTCAAATCAATGATGAGCCATCGTTCAGGTGAGACTGAAGATACAACTATTGCAGATTTAGCAGTTGCACTTAACTGTGGTCAGATTAAAACTGGAGCACCAGCAAGAAGTGAGCGGGTGGCAAAGTACAACCAACTACTGCGAATTGAAGAGGAGCTGGCAACCGCTGCAGTTTATGCAGGGCGTACAGCCTTTCCTCGCTTTAAAAAATAGGTCAGCTCTATGGCCAACCGAAGATTTTTTGCAGCAGGGTTGATTGCATCCTCTCGAAAATCAATTCAAGCAGGGCTTAAAAAACGGGGTTTATCAAATCGGGCGTTGATTGTGGGAATTGTTTTATTTTCACTTGCAGTCACACTCGCCCCACCAATTCAACATTACTTTACCCAACGGGCACAGATTAATTCATTAAAAACCCAGTTGGCTGATAACAAAGCGATGTTAGAAAAAGCAGCTACTGAATTAGCACTGTGGGATGATCCTGATTATGTTGCAAAGCAAGCAAGAGTTAGATTGCATTTTGTTTTTCCAGGGGAGCGAAGATATATCGTGGTGGGAAATGATGAGGTGGTAGAAGATGATGCCACTAAAGTCTCTGAGCAACTACCAGTTGGTATTCCTTGGTATGCCAGATTAATCTCATCCGTTACCAGCACAAATGTAAATAAGTAAATGGTCAATCTAGAAATAACTGCTAAGAGTGAGCAGCCAACTGAAAATGATTTAGAAACTATTACTGCGCAATTAGGTAGAAATCCCAGAGATGTCAGCGCAGTTGCCCACCGTTGCCCATGTGGGCAAGCAGATGTGGTGACTACACCACCTAGATTGGCAGATGGCACACCATTTCCTACTTTTTATTACGCAACCTGTCCCAAACTTACTGGTGCAATCTCAACCTTGGAAAGTTCTGGATTAATGAATGAGATGAGTCAGCGCTTACAAAGTGATCTGAAGTTAGCGGGTGAGTATTTAGCCGCTCATGTTGATTATGAAGCGGCGAGGAAGGCACTTGCTGCAATACTTAAATTAGATGTCCCGGAGATTTCAGGAATTACCGCAGGTGGAATGCCAGATCGAGTCAAATGCCTGCACTCATTGGTGGCCCATTCATTAGCGGTGGGTACTGGCGTTAATCCATTAGGAGATGAGGCATTAGCTGCACTTGATCCCTGGTGGTTAAGTAAGCCATGTTCGGTAATTGAGAATTTAATTAATGAGGAGCAATAAATGACTCGAGTTGCAGCGATTGATTGCGGCACCAATTCAATTCGGTTATTGATTGCTGATATTACTGAAGGTAATTTTAAAGAGGTAGAACGAGTGATGGAGATTGTTAGGTTGGGGCAAGGGGTAGATCAAACCAAAATGTTTCACCCAGATGCAATTGAAAGAACACTTGGCGCAGTTGAAAAATTTACAAAACAAATTACTGACAAAGGTGTTGAAAAAATAAGATTTTGTGCCACAAGTGCTACTAGAGATGCCACAAACCGCGCAGTATTTATTGATGGTGTACGCAAAATATTAGGAGTGGAAGTTGAGGTAATTCCAGGGGATGAAGAAGCGAAGCTCTCTTATATTGGTGCTACTAAAGAGTTGCAACAAAGTGATGCACCATTCTTAGTAGTTGATATTGGGGGTGGATCAACTGAGTTTGTTTATGGTGATAAAGATGTTATTGCAGCCAAAAGTGTCAATATTGGTTGTGTGCGAATGAGTGAGCGGCATTTAAATACTCAACCGCCAACAATGGCGCAAGTTGCACAAGCAATTGTGGATATTGATCTGGCAATAACCCAAGCAGCTGCGGTTGTGCCAATTACTCAAGCAAAAACTTTAGTTGCAGTTGCTGGAACAGCCACCACAGTTGCTGCGGCAGCTTTGGAGTTAGATAAGTATGATCGGCATTTAATTCACCTTTCTAGAATTTCAGCACAATCAGTACATAAGGTGGCAGGCTTATTTCAATCCATGAATAAGCAAGAATTGGCAGCTATTGGATATATGCACCCAGGTAGGGTTGATGTAATAACAGCGGGTGCTTTGGTTTTGTCTAGGGTAATGGCAGCAACTGGGGCAAGTGAGTTTGTGGCATCAGAGTCAGATATTTTGGATGGGATTGCTTGGTCACTTGCAAAGTAGGCGAAGAATTAGCTGGATTCACCGATTAAAAAAGACGGGTAGATTTACCCCCTGAAGATTCGCCCCTGTAGCCCAACGGCAGAGGCATGCGACTTAAAATCGCACAAGTGTGGGTTCGACCCCCACCGGGGGCACGCTCAATTGGCGGGATCTTCAGCAAAGTTTAAGCCAGAGTTAGCCGTTGGCGTTGGCTTAGGGAATTGGTAGTGATTAATATTTGTTAACTACCTAAGGCGGTAACCACCAACTGGTGGCCACTTTCTATAGAAGGAGAAGAATGAAGAGTTCAAACCCTGTACTGGGCAAGGCGTTTAATCAACCTGCAACTATGCAAGTTGATCAACTAGAGCAAAGTTATAACGCTCCAGCAGCCTCATCACTACGAACAGGTCGCATGACAATTGAAGATGTCGTTGCGAAAACCGGATTTTTATTTGGAATTTTACTTGTAGTTGGCGCAGTGGCATGGCGTACAAATCTTGGCATGGGCGCGGTAATGCTTGGATTCCTCGGTGGATTTGTATTGGCAATGATTATTTCCTTTAGCAAATCAGTTAAGCCAGGTTTAGTTGTTGCATACGCAGCACTTGAAGGTTTAGCACTGGGAACTTTAAGTAGTTACTACGAAGCGTTTTACCCAGGAATTGTCAGCCAAGCTGTAATTGGCACCATCGCAGCATTTGCTGGCGTGCTAGTTATGTATCGCAGTGGCAGATTACGTGCTACTCCACAATTTACTCGCGCATTAATTGGCGCAGCGATTGGTTATTTTATACTTGGCTTAGTTTCACTTATTGCATCATTGTTTGGTGTTGGCCAAGGATATGGTTTCTACGGAGTATCTGGACTTGGATTACTACTTGCAGTTGCAGGTGTAGGACTTGCCAGCCTTTTCTTAGTACTTGATTTTGATCAAATTGAAAAAGGTGTTAACGCTGGAGTTCCTGAAAATCAATCATGGCGAGCAGCCTTTGGTTTGATGGTAACTGTAGTTTGGCTATACCTTGAAGTTTTGCGCCTAATCTCAATCTTGCGCGGAAACCGCTAAAAAGTATTACCTAACAGGGGCTGTGAGAAATCACAGCTCCTGTTTATTTTTGTCAGGAATTAAATCCTCTTTCATATGTGACATTCTGGTTTCAGGCAGAAATGTTGCTAATACAATGGCAATTATCCAAATACCGGCTGAAACTAAAAATGCTGTTTGGTAGCTATAAAGATCGGTTAATAAGCCCACAATAACTGGACCAAATATCATTCCGGCATCTCCTGCCATCTGCCAGGCTGCAATAACCTGTCCGCCCCGACCTCGAATAATGTCACCAACTACGCTGCCAGGTGCGGTGCCAACGTAGGCGCCACCTAAACCAAATAGCGCCATTGAAATAAAATAAAGCGCAGCATTGGTGGTGAAGGCCAGCATTAATATTCCAAATAGCACAAATGCACTACCAAATAACAACGCTGCTTTGCGTCCCTTTTGATCTGAGTACTTTCCTGCTTTTAACATAAACAAGCCCTGCACTAATGCGCCAATGGTTAAACCAAGCCCTGCAATTGCGGCGGTGGATTTTAATTCTTCAATCACAAATAAGGGCAAGATAGATGATCTAAGGCCAAATAAAATCCAGTTGTTTATAAAAGCTAGTGCTAACGCAATTTGGTATGGTTTCAAGCGCATTGCTTGGCCCAAGGTGGTCTGTCCTAATTTGCTAGTCGGGGCATCTACTTTTTTACCTAATCTTTTTTCACTTAGAAAAAACAACGCAATTGCGCCAGCGATTGCCAAAGTTGTTGAGTAAACAAAAAATGGCGCCCTTAAGGAGATGGCCGAAAGGATTCCGCCAAAGGCTGGGCCAGTAATGCCACCTAGTAAGAAACCACCATTAAATAATGATTGGGCTCGCCCCCTGAAATCATCACCAACTGAGCGCATCAGTAAGGATCCAGCTGAGACTGAAAACATTGAGGAACCAAGGCCGCCTAAGGATCTAAATATCAATAATTGTTCATAGCTTTGTGCCAAGGCGGTAAGCAGGGTGAAGAAGGAGACCATAAATAAGCCAAAGCCCAACACAGATCGCTCACCAAATTTATCTACAAATTTTCCAGCTACTAAGCCAGAGGAGAAGCGGACAATTGCAAAGCTTGAAATAATTAATCCGATTGCTGTTTTGCTAACCCCAAATGATGAGGCAAATATGGGCAGTGCAGGAATAATTAGCCCAAAGCCCACCGCCACAAAGAAAGAAATTGAAGATAATATTGCAATCTCAGTTGGCAGTTCAGCAAAGGGGTTTTTAAAGAGCTTTTTAGATTTGATTTTAACTGCCGCCTCTTTTATTAGTGAAACTATTTAAATGCTTCAGCTTGATGAGTGTAAGTGGGTAGTTTACTCATTTATCTTGTTAGGATCTACTTATGAAAGCAGTAATTGCGGAAAACTTAGTTAAAACCTATAACAAAGGCGCAGTCAAAGCATTAGATGGATTAAATCTTGATGTTGAAGAGGGCACAGTTCTTGGCGTACTTGGACCAAATGGTGCTGGTAAAACTACAACTGTAAGAATATTAGCAACCTTACTTTCACCAGATTCTGGTCATGCAACTGTTGCTGGAATCGATGTATTAAAACATCCCGACGAGGTTAGAAAATTAATTGGATTATCGGGTCAATATGCTGCAGTTGATGAAACTTTAACTGGCTGGGATAACTTAATTATGTTTGGCCGGCTTTATCATCTATCGGCAAAGGCAACTAAACAACGTGCAATTGAATTGCTTGAGCAGTTTGCATTATCTGATGCAGCAAAAAGGCCAATAAAAACCTATTCAGGTGGAATGCGGCGCAGATTAGATCTGGCTGCTTCATTAATTATTCGACCAAAAGTTTTATTTTTAGATGAGCCAACCACCGGACTTGACCCAAGAGGGCGACAAGATATGTGGGGTGTGATTGATGATTTAGTTAAGGGTGGGGTGACATTGTTATGAACCACGCAATATCTGGAGGAGGCAGATCACTTAGCTGATGAGATTGCAGTTATTGATCATGGAAAAGTAATTGCTCGGGGCACCTCTGATTCATTAAAAAAGCAGGTGGGTGGTGAGCGGTTAGAGATAGTGGTAGAAAATGAGCACCTAGAGATAGTTAAAGATATTGTCGCCAGAGTTAGTGGTAGTGCAATTAATATTGATGAAGGGCTACGTCAGGTATCAGCCCCAGTTACTACCGGCAGCAAGGCATTGATTGAAGCGGCAAAGATGTTGGATGAAAAGGGTATCCATCCATTAGATATTGGACTTAAGCGGCCATCATTAGATGATGTCTTCCTCTCCTTAACTGGACATGTGGCCGAGGAGAAAAAAGAAGAAGAGGCATCAGTTAAAAAGGGTAGAAGAAGGGGCAAATGATTAATTTCATCTCAGATGCAGCAGTAATTACCAAGCGCCAGTTATTACAACTCTCTCGAGTGCCAGAGTTACTTTTGTTTTCAACTATTCAGCCGATTATGTTTGTTTTGTTATTTAGATATGTATTTGGTGGCTCAATTGATACTGGTCAGCCAGGTGGATATGTGCAGTTACTTATGCCCGGCATATTTGTACAAACAGTTGCCTTCACCTTGGCAGGAACTGCAGTTGGCTTAGCTGCTGATATGCAAAAAGGATTAATCGATCGATTTAGATCACTGCCCATTTCACGATCTGCAGTGGTAATTGGCAGAACCTTAGGAGATGGTGCTTTAAATATTGTGGTCTTAACTGCAATGGGAGTTGCTGGATATGCAGTGGGATGGCGACCAACCTCCTCTTTGTTTGAAGTCTTCTTAGGTTTTGTTTTCCTATTAGTTTTTGGTTTTGCGATGTCTTGGATCGGAGTTTTAATTGGTTTGTCAGTTAGAGAGGAGCGAGTGGCAACTAATGCCACCTTCATAGTCGTTTTCCCACTCACTTTTTTATCAAATGCCTTTGCACCAACCACTGGCATGCCTAGGCCGCTGCAGTATGTGGCCGAATGGAATCCAGTCTCCACCATGGTGGCAGCTTGTCGAGAGTTATTTGGACTAGAAAATCAATTTGGTGCAACCGCTGGATCATTTCCAAGTGAGAATCCATTGCAAATGTCAGTAATTTATATGATTTTAATTATGGCTATTTTTATTCCACTAAGTATTCGCAAGTACAACAACGCTGCTAAAAAGTAATTAAAAAAGTTTAGCCTCTAGAATTCCAACTTTTACTTGCTTGCCATTTGGCGCGGTGTAATTAACTGTTTGCCCCACTTTTGCGCCAAGAACTGCAGCCCCCAGTGGTGATTTTTCGGAGTAAACATCAACATCACTAGTTGAGATCTCTCTAGAGCCGAGCAAGAACTTAATTTCATCACCTGCAATATCAACTTTTACTAACATGCCAAGACCTACTACCCCTGATTCACTAGCTGGTGGTGTGCCGATGTGAGCATGCTCGAGCATATGTTTTAGTTGACGAATTCTGCCCTCAATTTTTCCTTGTTCTTCCCGGGCTGCGTGGTAGCCACCATTTTCTTTTAAATCACCCTCAGCTCTTGCAGTTTCAATCTTTTTAATTATTTCCGCGCGAAGTGGACCCTCTAGCTCAGCAAGCTCTGCTGCTAGACGATCTGCTGCTTCCTGGGTAAGCCAGGTTTGAGTTGGTTGGTTCATAAGTGCGCAATATTACTGGCAACTAGAAATTCCTGCATTTACTGCAGGTAATCGGGTAGGAATCGTCAGGGTGCGAAGGTTTGCCCCCACCATAAGTTCCTCAGCTGGCATTGGATCAGTAACTTCACCGACAACATTTTTATCAATATCTCTGGCAACAACTGCGCAGCTGTGATCAATCGAATTATCTCTGACACTTATTTTGTAGGTAATGGAAATACTTTGAGTATCAATAATTTTGAATGAAACTAACTCAGATCTGACTGCAGGATTTGCTGCGTTATACCCACTCCACGCAAACCAGGCCGCAACAATTCCGATTAGCGCGCCCAGAAGCCAATTGCGGCTTTTAGGTACCTCTTTGATCCCATATCGCTGGCGCAGTGCAGGATCGGCTAATACTTTAGGGTGTATCACAGGGATAAGTGTAGAACTAATTCACAGCAGGTAAGTAGGCTTATCTTAAGTAGTTCCTCAAAAGGAGTGATCATGGATGAGAGCCTAAGTTTTGATATGGGAGTTGCTGGCTCCATGACCATGATTTTTTTAACCCTAGCAATGGTGGTATTGCTTACTAGTTTTTATCGCAGATATAAGAGATTAGTTGACCGCAAAGATCAAGAGTAGTTTCTCCGAATTGTCATGAAGATCTTAAAAACCACTGGCCTACTTATTACTTGGCTACTTTTAATCTATAGCTGCTTTGAATTGGGGATGTGGCAATTACACCGGGCTCAAGATTTGAATGTAGTCACAGCTCCCCAGCCAGATCAGCCGCTAATTCCCCTAGAGCAGGTGGCATCGGCGGGGAAGAATCTGCCAATAAAGGCGGTAAATAGAATTATTTCAGCAGAGGGTAATTACTCAGCAATTTATATTGCCCGCGATCAGAAGATTGCCGATGAAAAGATTGCAGATCTTGATGTGAGGTTATTAAAACTAAGTTCAGGCCATGGCGTATTAGTTGCCAGAGAAATTCTAGATCAACAAAGTGGTGAGATAACGGGGCCGGTATCAATAACTGGCCGAATCTATCCACGGCAAAATGTTGATCGAGCATTTGCTAAGCCAGGTGAGTTACCCCGAATAGATCCAGCGCTGGTGGTAAGCAAGGAGAATCCCTTTTTATATGATGGATATATAGTTTTAAAATCTGAGAAAATATCTGGGCAAATATCAAATCTTTTACTCATCCCTTCAGGACAGATCTCCCAGCGACTTCCGGGTTTTTACTGGCAACACATTTCATATGTGGTGGTCTGGTGGTTTATGGGGCTGCTACTTTTGATCGCACCTGCCTTTCCACAATTTAGGGCAAGGGGGGATAGGGTTAATAATTCAGATAGCAGACGGGTAAAGAAAAAAACGAAAGTGGGTTTGAAAAAATGAACAAGATAATTCTTTTTTTCCGCTTCTGGGCGCTCTGGGCAGGGGTGATGTCGCTCTTGCTTTGGTTCCTATATATGCCAGCTAAGTACTTAGTTAGCGATAAGAGTTTTTATGAGCAATTTATTTGGATCCCAATTGTGCATGGCTTCACCTACCCGGTTTATCTCATCGCAGCCCTGATTCTTTGCATTGCCAAACGAAAATCCCTGCTATCAACTGGGCTATTTTTACTAGCTGGCACCCTGCCGGTGGCTTCGATCTGGATAGAACGGCGGGTTAAATCCGGCAGGTGGTAGGAAGGTTAATCTAAACTTTACCTTTAGCCCTTGCGTGTTGGCGCCTAATTTTAGGTTTGATAATTTATCGTTTGTCTTATCTTCCAAAACCTTCAAACCCCAACTAAACAGAATGCGATGACAATAATTGGCTAGTGAATCTATTGTCTTAAAATCAGTTGCAACCGCTCCACTGCTCGCTCGGATTACCTACGTCTTAGATACCTCAGTACTGCTGGCTGACCCATCTGCGCTTAGTAGATTTGCTGAACATGAAGTGATAATTCCAATCACCGTTATTGGTGAGTTAGAGACCAAGCGAGATCATCCTGATCTTGGCTACTTTGCCCGGGCCGCCCTGCGCGCTCTTGATGAGTTGCGAATAAAAAGTGGCCGGTTGGATCAACCAATAGGTATTAATGATGAAGGTGGCTCATTATCAGTTGAATTAAACCATTCAGATCTTTCAAAGCTGCCATCTGGATTTTTGCGAGATGGTTCAAATGATTCCAGGGTTTTGGCAATTGCAAAAAACCTAATGGCGGATGGTCGCAAGGTTGTCTTAGTTACTAAGGATCTACCACTTCGAGTAAAGGCATCATCAGTTGGAGTTGAAGCGCAGGAGTATCGAGCTGAATTAGCAAGTAGCAGTGGCTGGACTGGAATGGTTGAGGAGAGTGTGGGCTCAACAATTATTGATTCATTGTATGCGCAAGATAAAATCGCACATGAGTTTGGAAAGACTCACCCATGCCATACCGGAATTGTGTTGCACTCTGAAAAAGGTAGCGCCCTAGCCAGAGTCACACCAGATAAACATTTGCAATTGGTAAGAGGTGATCGGGCAGCATTTGGTTTACATGGTAGAAGCGCCGAACAACGAGTGGCGTTAGATATTTTGTTAGATAATGAAATCGGAATCATCTCCTTAGGTGGCCGGGCTGGAACTGGAAAAAGTGCCTTGGCATTATCAGCTGGGCTAGAGGCGGTGCTAGAAAAACGTTTACATAAAAAGGTAGTTATCTTCCGCCCGCTTTATGCAGTTGGTGGCCAAGAGCTTGGCTACCTTCCTGGGACTGAGAATGAAAAGATGTCACCTTGGGCCCAAGCAGTCTTTGATACTTTGGGGGCGTTGGTAAGTCAGCAAGTAATTGATGAGGTGGTGGAGCGAGGGTTAATTGAGGTCCTACCCCTTACCCATATCCGCGGCCGTTCTTTGCATGACTCCTTTGTAATTGTTGATGAGGCCCAATCCCTAGAGCGAGGGGTCTTATTGACGGTGCTCTCTCGAATTGGCCAAGGATCCAGGGTGGTCTTAACCCATGACATCGCCCAACGGGATAATCTGCGGGTGGGCCGCCATGATGGGGTGGTTGCGGTGATTGAGTCCCTAAAAGGGCATCCACTTTTTGCCCATATCACCTTGACTCGAAGTGAGCGATCTCAGATCGCAGCCCTGGTAACTGAGCTGCTAGAGGAGCCAATTAGCTTTACCAGTTGATTTAAACCCCTCTTGCGACATTTCGGATAAATCGGACTTCACTGTTTCTGACCTGCACTTTCTTTATTCGTTTTACCTGTGAATATAAACATAATCGCGCCACACGCCTCTATAAAGTTGCCCCTCCTACCCCTGGCTGACACTCTGAACCAGTTCTAGGAGCCTTGATTAGCAGATAAGGCAGTAACGAAAGGGTGATCATGAAGGTGAAAGGTATAGCTGCGCCCGCACCGAAGGTGCGCCGGCTGTCGATCGCTGCTGCCTGCCTTGCCTTCTTCATGATTATTTCCGAGCCAGCTTATGCAACTAGCGCTCTACAGGTTTCAGTCACCCTGCCAATGGTGGGAGCAAATCTTGAAGCGATCATCCCTGCCACCCTGGAGGAGCAGATCGACCCCAACCCATCCCTACTTGAGTTAGATTCGGTGAAAACTGTTGATGCCTCATCCATGGCCCTGATCTCAGTGGCTGCTCGCAAGGTTGAATTGGCCCGCCAAGCCGATGGCGCTAGAGAGGTTGCCAAAGAGATCATTGCCGCGAAGTATCAATGGTCAGAAAAACAGTTCACCTGCCTTGATCAATTATGGATTAAAGAGAGTCATTGGAATTACAAAGCAAGAAATAAAGTAACTGGCGCCCATGGCATCGCGCAGGCTCTTCCGGCAACCAAGATGGAGATAATCGGTACTGACTGGCGAACTAATCCAGTAACTCAAATTACTTGGGGACTTAAATATATTGAAGAGCGATATGAGACACCATGTAAGGCGTGGAGCAAGTTTAAAAGATCAAGATGGTACTAGAGGATTTTAACTAGTTAGGTTTTTTCCCAATATTTAATGGCTTTCGGGTTTCGGCGTAAAAATCATTTCCTTTATCATCAATAATTATAAAAGCTGGAAAGTTTTCTACCTCAATCTTCCAAATCGCCTCCATACCCAACTCTTCATAATCTAAAAGCTCAACCTTTTTGATGCAATCCTGGGCAAGTCTGGCTGCTGGACCACCAATTGATCCTAAATAAAAGCCGCCATACTTTTTACAAGCTGTCGAAACCATCTCAGATCTGTTTCCCTTTGCCAGCATAATTAAAGAACCACCCGCTGCTTGAAACTGTTCAACATATGAATCCATTCGCCCAGCAGTAGTAGGACCAAAGGAGCCAGAGGCATAACCTGCGGGCGTCTTGGCCGGGCCTGCGTAATAAACTGCGTGCTTCTTAAAGTAATCTGGAAGTGGTTTTCCACCATCTAATAACTCTTTTAATTTGGCATGGGCTAAATCTCTGGCAACTACTAATGTGCCGCTCAAATTAACCCTAGTTTTAACTGGATACTTTGATAGTTGAGCCAAAATATCAGCCATTGGCACTGATAAATCAATATTTATCTCTGGGCCATCTAAATCTTCACTGGTTGCAGTTGGCAAAAAATGAGCTGGATCGGTCTCAAGCTTTTCAATAAAGATGCCATCTTTGGTGATCTTCGCCTTCACCTGGCGATCTGCCGAACAAGAAACTGCAATTGCAATTGGTAAGGAAGCACCATGACGGGGCAACCTGACAACTCGCACATCATGACAAAAGTACTTGCCACCAAATTGGGCGCCAATGCCAATGCTTTGAGTTAATTTTAATATTTCTTTTTCTAAATCTAAATCCCTAAAACCATGGCCAGTTTTAGCATCTCCTTTTGTGGGCAGGGAATCTAAATATTTAGTACTAGCAAGCTTTGCTGCCTTAACCGTGTACTCAGCACTTGTGCCACCAATTACTACTACTAGGTGATAAGGCGGACAGGCGGAGGTGCCCAGGGATCGAAGTTTTTCCTCTAGCCAACTCATAAATGAGGTGGGGTTTAATACCGCTTTAGTTTCTTGATATAAAAAAGATTTATTAGCACTGCCGCCACCTTTGGCAATAAATAAGAAGTTGTACTCATCTGGATGATCAGTATCAGAGTAGATCTCGATTTGGGCTGGCAAATTATTACCAGTGTTTTTCTCCTCCCAGGTAGTAACCGGTGCTAATTGGGAGTAGCGAAGATTTAATTTAGTGAAAGCCTCATAAACGCCTCTGGAGATTGAGATTTCATCTTTTTCTTCCGTTAATACCTGCTGCCCTTTTTTACCCATCACAATTGCAGTTCCAGTGTCTTGGCACATCGGCAAGATTCCACCAGCTGAGATATTGGCATTTTTTAAAAGATCAGTTGCTACAAATCGATCATTTGGTGAGCTCTCTGGATCTTTTAAAATATCAGATAACTGCGCAAGATGTTCACTGCGCAGATAATGTGAAATATCATGCATCGCAACCTGGGTTAATTCACTGATTGCATCCTTTGAAATCTTTAAGAATCCTCGGCCATCTGCAGTGAAGCTGCTTACCCCGGCTTTGGAAATTAACCGATACTCGGTTTTGTCCTCACCAATTGGCAGTAGATCTTGGTAGGTAAACTCTGGTGGCATAGGGGTAAATCTACCCACTTTCTATGATCAATTAGGATAAGCCCATGAACACAGCCGGTAAAAAGCAGGTACTACTTGCCGCCCCCCGTGGCTACTGCGCAGGTGTAGATCGTGCTGTGGTTACTGTTGAAAAAGCTTTAGATCTTTATGGAAAACCGGTTTATGTGCGAAAGCAAATTGTGCACAATAAATATGTGGTGCAAACCTTAGAGGAGCGGGGCGCAATATTTGTTGATGAAACTGATGAGGTGCCAGAGGGTGCGATAGTTGTTTTCTCCGCCCACGGTGTTTCACCAGCGGTTCATCAAAGTGCGGCGGAGCGAAATCTAAAAACTATTGATGCCACCTGTCCATTGGTAACTAAGGTCCATAATGAAGCAAAGAGATTTGCCGCCGATGATTACGATATTTTATTAATTGGCCACGAAGGCCACGAAGAGGTTGATGGTACTGCCGGGGAAGCACCGCAACACATTCAATTAGTAGATGGTATTGAGAGTATTAAAAATATAAAGGTGCGAGATGAGAATAAAGTAGCCTGGTTATCACAAACTACTTTAAGTGTGGATGAAACCTTGGCCACAGTTGCTGAGCTTCGGAAACGTTTTCCAAATCTAATTGACCCACCAAGTGATGATATTTGCTACGCCACCCAGAACCGCCAGGTTGCGATCAAAGAGATTGCACCAAAGGCAGATCTAGTTTTAATTGTTGGCTCGAAAAACTCATCTAACTCAGTGCGCTTAGTTGAGGTCTCACTTGAGTACGGCGCGAAAGCTGCTTACTTAGTTGACTTTGCTGCTGAGGCCAAAGAGGAATGGCTAAGCGGTGTTACAACAGTTGGGGTTTCAAGTGGGGCATCAGTACCGGAGATATTGGTTAAGGATTTACTTGATTGGCTGGCAAAGCGTGGATTTGCTGATGTGCAGATAATTACTGCAACTGAGGAGCACTTACTTTTTTCACTGCCGGTGGAGCTGCGAAAGGAATTAAAAGCTGCCGGAAAGTGATTGATTACCTTGGTTACGCTCCTTTTTAAACCAGACAAACCAAGTTATCCCAGCACCGGTGAGTAGATAAAAAGAGACTGCCGCTAGGGCGGTAACTAGATCAATTAGCAACTTAGTTGGCGCAAAGGATGAGCCGCCAATAGTTGGCAGCAAGATAAGGCAGGTAAGCAGTAGTGAAACTGGTGGGGCAACTGCAGTTACATAGGAGGTGCCGATACGGCCCAAGTAAATACCACCAAAGAATGCAATCCAGATTGCAAGGCAGGTAATAATTCCAAAGGATGAGCGAAAAATTAATTCAATCGCAGCAAATAAAAAGATTATCAAAAACTGTAAAACTACTACCCCTGGCTTAGTTAAGCCCGGCCCTTTAATTGGTGAGCTAATCGGTAAATTACTCATCTTTGCCACCTTCAATTTCCTCTACCTCAATAAAATCATCATCGGCAGAGATCGCCTTTAACTCCCTTACATCCCCTGGTGAATCTGGGTACTCAATTGCTAATTTTTCTTTATCACCAGCAACTCCTAGGTTATGAATGCGCCTTGCTGGATTTAATACAGTTTTTTCAGCGGTAGGAATTAAATCCTCATACGCCTTTGCAGTTGATGAGATTGCCTTACCCACCGCCACAATCTTTCCATGCAGCAAGGTAATATTTTTAAGGAAGGTATTTGCCACCTTTTGAATCTCATCGGCGTTATCAGCTAATTTATTTCTGGTAAATATATAACCAATGGTGCGCAGTAAGGCCATCATTGAGGTTGGGGTAGCGACGGTGACATTTACTTTAAATGCTTTTTCTAAAAACGCCGGGTCAACTCGTAAAGCTTCGGCTAATAAAGTTTCAAATGGCACAAATAAAACCACAAAATCAGGTGATCCAGCAGATTTGTGATAACCACGCTTGGCTAAAGCCTCTACATGTTTGAGAAGATCTTTTGTGTGCTGGGCTAAAAAATCATTGCGTTCATTTTCTATCTCAGTACCAAAGGCATCTAGAAATCGATCAAAAGGAAATTTTGAATCAATAAATATGGCGCTGCCCCCTGGCATTTTTACGGTGATATCTGGAATTCCTGCTGAATCAGCATCGGTCGTGGATTTTTGCCGGCTGTACTCATGACCTTCACGTAACCCGGCTGATTGCAAAAGTAACTCTAATTGCGCCTCACCAAATTTTCCACGAGACTGACTGTTAGATAGTGCACCTGCAATTTTTTTAGTTTCATCAAATATTGACTCACTTGCCCGTCTCATCTCATTAATTGTGGTCTCAAGTTTTGCTTCAGCTTGGGTTCTAATCCGATTAGCCTCAACTGATTGGTCGGATAGTTTTTCAACTGTTGACTTCATTGCAGTTAACTCAGCGGTTAACTTAATTGAGTTCTCGGTTTTGCTTCGCTCATCCGTTAGCTGCTTTTTATAATCATCCAGCAGGGTGGTATCACCCCCTTTATTTTTATTTCTTACCGCATTAAATAGGTATCCAATTGCTACTCCGGCTGCTAGGCCGATAAGCAGTGAGATGATCGAGGCGGGCATGGGGTTATAGTGGCAGGAAGTACTGACAATCTTGCGTAGGCTTAACCCCTCGTGAGCCTTTCAATCGGAATCGTCGGTCTGCCAAATGTGGGTAAATCCACCCTGTTTAATGCGCTGACTAAAAATAATGTCCTAGCTGCCAACTACCCCTTTGCCACTATTGAACCCAATGTTGGTGTGGTGGGTGTGCCAGATCCAAGGCTGGCAGTGTTGGCCACAATATTTTCCTCCGAAAAAATCTTGCCAGCTGCTGTCTCCTTTGTTGATATCGCCGGAATTGTTAAGGGTGCCTCTGAGGGTGCAGGGCTTGGAAATAAGTTTTTAGCAAATATCAGAGAGTCAGATGCGATTTGCCAAGTAATTAGAGTTTTTAAAGATGGGGATGTAGTCCATGTTGATGGCAATGTTGATCCTAAAAAAGATATGGAGACAATTAATACTGAACTTTGTTTAGCAGATCTACAAACTTTAGAAAAAGCGATCCCACGTCTTGAAAAAGAGGTGCGCACGATCAAGGAGAAGGTGCCAGTTTTGGCAGCTGCAAAGTCAGCTTCAGAAATATTAAATCAAGGCCAACTTCTGCGCGGCAGCAAGGTGGATATTGATGCAATTAAAGAGTTGCAACTGCTCACCGCCAAGCCATTTTTGTATGTATTTAATGTGGATGCAGCTGAATTAGGTGATACTCAATTACGTTCTGAATTAGCGGCATTGGTCCTACCAGCTGAGGCGATATTTCTGGATGCAAAAACTGAGGCTGAATTAGCTGATTTAGATGAGGCAGATGCGCTGGAATTACTTAAATCAATCGGATTAACCGAGCCAGGATTAACCACATTAGCAAGAGTTGGATTTAATACATTAGGATTACAGACATATCT
>ENA-OUVC01000948-OUVC01000948.1-marine-metagenome-genome-assembly--contig:-NODE-948-length-17995-cov-3.458254_pt1 | contig 17995 bp, 18 predicted proteins | sample MGYA00248622_ERZ508571 | MGnify/ENA primary metagenome ERZ508571 (study PRJEB26236, sample SAMN06267175) | marine metagenome | isolation source: Columbia River Estuary | place: USA:Columbia River Estuary... | reverse complement strand
CAAGGTGCAATTCATCTTGCTATGACTTTCTGATAACCATTGTACCGACATTCATACATCCTTCAACAAATACAATGAATTTAAAGGGCGTGGTAGAGAGCGGAACCATGTTATGAGGAGACACCGGTTAAAGGCGGGGCTATTATTGGCTCCTAATGAAGGACAAAGGAAAGCAAACACGGGTTAAAATAAAAAAAGAGTCCTCGAAAGCCTTAAACAGTAAAAAGTCTAGCAAGAATACGAAAGCAATTGCAGGATCCTTAGTATCACAATCAAACAAAAAAAGATAACTACTGCATCAAAGCAACATAGCCCCTTTTCTGAGAAGAGAGATCAATGCCCAGTACAGCCGAATGAACAGACACTTCCATTCAGGTATCTGCTCACTCACTTGCTGTGATTTTTAGTGTTTTTCTAGCTCCTTACCACTTAAGCGATATAGGTGGTACCAGGTGTTTTCCCAATTGATCTGATTATCAGGAAATTCTCTCTTGATGAAATAGGCAATCTCTATGGTAAACATGGGAATTGACCAGTTATTATACGCCAAGTTTACTAGGAAGGTCGAAACACCATCTAACTCATCGTAAGGTCTTGTTTCTAGGAGCGTATCGTGATAGATATCAGCCAATACATAGCGTTCTGGTACATTTTTAATTAAGCCAAATTCATTATTAACAAACATAATAATACTTCTTTGTGCTGGGAGGTGATCAATATTTAACATACGTTTTAAATTAAAAGGTGAATAAAATGGGTGGTGCTATCTGCCTCCTCCAAAGGAAGTGATAAGCAACGCCAGTAATTGATTTTTGAGGTATGAATAGGCAATAAACCCATCCTTAATAAGAGACGTAACTTGGCCTTGCCTAGGGTGAGGCCTAAGCTGTAAATATAATATATTTCAATGATAAAAACAAACTAATTAACTGATTATGAAACTTTTATCCTAATTAAAATAATTATAACCTTCTAAGTTCACATAGTTGTCAATAACGAATTTGATTAGAGAAGAACTATCTCCTTAATATGGCTTAATGAAGTCTAATGAATCTTATTATTCTTCCCTATCTGAAGGGGTTAAGGGTACTCCCAATCAAAACCCCACCAACAAGCTGCAGCACCAGGGTATCCCCCTGGGTGCATTAATCAACATCATTATTTCATTTAAAAAAATTAACATGGTTACAGTAAGTAATTATGCACTTCGTGTGCGTAAAGATGGAAGCACCTTTGTAGTGCTAGAATTAACAGGTGGTTTGGAAATCATCCAATCCAGCAACACAGGTAAGCACTATGCCACAGTGAGGAAGTGTACCATTCCTAGCACCTTCTCTGAAGAGGTGGCAAAGATTATGGTGGGTGAATCCATCCCTGGAAACATCGTGAAGGAGGAGGTAGATCCTTATGAGTACAAGAACCAACGTACTGGTGAGCTGATGCTTCTCAATCACTCCTATGCTTTCCAACCAGAAGGAGCAACAAACACCATTGGTCAAACCAAGGTGATGGAAATGGAACTAGCCTAGGGCTAGCAAATCAACTATTGAAGGACAGGAATCAATTTTCTGTCCTTCTTTTTTACCTATTTATATAGAAAACCATGAATTATAAACCCAAAATCAAGAATTACGATAGCCAATCTCTGATGCTTATTAATGCTAAAGGAAGATTAAGAAGGCTATACACGCCCTTTAGGGTACAATCAATTCAGCCAGCAGGAATCATTAAAACCAATAGAATCGTATATGTAACAGCTGTTATTCATGACGAACAAGCAAAACTGCTATACAGAATCCTAAATAGCTGGATTCCCTACCATCAATTCCAACTTATTACACTTTACTAAATGGAAACACTAGCAGAAATACAAGTGAGCTATAAACCAGGTTTACGCAGCTCCCAAACAATTAATAATTCCAAAGAGGCATTCGACATTTTAGACACCCTATTTCCTAGAGAGACCATTTCCCTACAAGAACAATTCGTGGTGCTTTACCTCAATAGAGCTAACAAAGTAATAGGTTCATACGAACTCTCTAAAGGAGGCATTACAGCCACGATAGCTGATATTCGAATCATCTTATCTGTTGCATTAAAAACGCTTGCTACAGGCCTTATATTAGCCCACAATCACCCTTCAGGAAACCTCAAACCTTCAGAAGCTGATGTAAACCTCACCAACAAGATAAAAGAGGCTGCAAAACTCATGGATATTCAAGTGTTAGATCACCTGATTCTAGCTGATGGTGGGTATTATAGTTTTTCTGATGAAGGGATAGGGTAATTTGTCCTAGTAAATTAAACAGAAGCCAAAGTGTAACATCAACGACATGTTAGACATTCGACATTATCTATTCTGATGTCGAATGTCTTAAAGTGTCAAATATTATTAGTGTTCATATTACTAAGTATTTTAACATAAAGGTGAGTTCCAGATATTAAAAAAAATTCCTCCATTAAATCGTAGGTTTCGTATAGAGAATCTGCCTTTATATATAATTCATTTAGGAATAATTTTTTCTACTCTAATTTTTAGGCTCAAAACCTAATTATTATGAATCACAAAAAACAAGTTAACCCATTACCCAAATTGATAATCTGGGGAGTGATGTTCTTTTCATTATTATTTACGCTTTCTTGCCAAAAAGAGAATACAAAGCCTCTTTTGCAAAATTCCCTAATTCAATCTGCTAAACAAAGTTTTGAGAACCAAATCAATGGAATTGGTCTTACCAAAAGTTTATTTGGCTATGGCGATACTCTAAGCAAAAAAGCAAGATTGAGTCAATCTAGAGTTCCACTTTGGTCAAAATCCACGATAAAGAATTTCTCCACTGGAGAGGGGGTCGTTATTCCTCTAGCCTATTCTAATAAAATTGGGATAAGATTAGGAAAACAAAACAATCTTGTACCTATTGACTCCTTGTCCTACATGATTCTTTTTAAGGACAAAAACAATCAGTTTCAGATTAATATTATTACTAAAATCCCAGATGATGAGAGTTGGGATAATAGGCACACACCAGGAAATAAATTTCATGGGTTAATTTTAGTCGAAGATTGGTGGGGAAATCCTATTAAGTCGATGTATATTGCTAAAAGTGGTGAGGTAAAATGGATCGAGAAGGAAGAACGCATGAAAACCATTACCTCGGGGAATTCAAATGTAAAAACAGATAGTTATGTTGCCCAACGAGTATGCTATCCTGCTATTTGGGAAATCACTATATACGTAGAGGGTAATGAGCCGGAAGTTTATTATGAAGCTGGACAGTACTGCGAAACACAGTATATTTATATAAATGACGGGCCAAGTGCAGGAGATTTAGGGGGAGGTGGTGGCTATCCTCAAGGTGGTGGTGGTTCATCTGGTAGCACAACGACTTTTGTCTACTCGGATATAAATAACCAGGTAAGTAATTTCTGCCTTAAAAATGTTGTTAATGGTTTAAAAAATGCTAATATGGCAGGAAAAGTAGCTGAAATTATAACGGCACTAGATCAAAATAGTCGCGTGCAAGCAAATATCATTGATCAAGAGACTACAACTGATGGTAAGCCTGCAAATACAACTGCTTTGTCATATGATAACAACACTGGACTATTTAAAGTTACTATAATACTTAATAGAAGTTCGCTGATCGGAACCACGAGAGAGAATGTGGGGACAGTAATTGTTCATGAACTTATCCATGCTTACATGAACTATATGGGCAAAGTACCAAAACTGTCAGAAACAATCGAGCATGCGACAATGGCCAATATCTATGTCACGCCTATGGCAAGCTTTTTATCTAATTTATATGGCATTAGTTCCAAAGATGCCACAGCTCTAGCATGGAGTGGCTTGGCTAATGCGGCAAGCTATATAAATAGTTCTAGTTTCACTTATCAAGGAGGAACTATGTCCAAAGAAGAGTTGGGGCATATTTATGGTGATTATATTACTAAATTTTCAGGGGTGCCTGCTTGTCCTCAAGTAAGCATAGAAGAATAAAATTAATTTACCCAAATTAAATGAAGAACTTTGAGGAAAATTATAATAGTTTTATTATGAAATTTAATCTAAAATCAACTATAATTCTATTTTCAGTATTATTCGTTACCGTAGCAACATTTGCTCAGCAGACTTCCAAAACGGTTGAGTTGAAAAGGATTCACGATTATTTAGAAACAAATACCAATACTAAGCTATTTCCCGATACTAGCCGAATGTATACCTTTGCCTTTAAAGTACGGGTGATTAAAAACAAAAAAGGGGGCTATATGGTTGATTCCATTACAGTAAATGACCCCATTGCATACACCCTTTTCCCCTCATTTATGCAATTAAAAAATATAGATTACAGTGTATTTCTAAAGAACGAGTCCGAAGCCTCATTGATTCTACCTGTGGTTTTAGATGTTTGGAAAGATACATGGCCAAAACCTGCTCAAGAAATTGACCATCGTGAGTTGCTTTCCAAAGCTTTTGGATTCACCAATCAAGAACCCATAACAGGTAACATTGTATACTTAAAGCCCTTTATGGCGTGGTATAAACTAACAAACTACTATTAAGTTACGTAAACCCTTTCTGTCAATTCAGAGAGGGTTTTTTCTTGCAAGCCAAATGATAAAATTTCTTTAATTTAATTGGAATGCTAATTAGTTACACTTTGACAATTTGAGAAGGTTGTCGTCCTCTGTATCGTTTGGGTTAGTTTTTACATACTTGTTACCCTTACTGCTTATTGCAGTGATTAACTTCACTCTACTATTATTCTTTTCTACATAGGCATAGCCGCCTTCTTTAACAAATTCATACATCTGGATTCTACAAGAACTCCCACTTTTTTGAGTTAGGTCGTCAATCCATCCAAGTGATGAAATGGCTTCACAAGGATTCTCATGATTACCATTCTCTTTCTTAATACATTTAATTTTAATTGCCATACCTTTTTTTTAAAAAGCAAGTTATCTACTACAATACGTTGTTTAAATATTTTTATACCCATGCCTCCATTTAGTGTATAAAAACCTCTATTTCTTGGACCACCAAAAGCGAATATATTTCTAGTTCGGTCTACATTTGTGTTGCACCAATAACAGAAACTATGAAACTTCAACCGCTAAAGCAGGTATTTTGCCGCACCCCTGCATTCTCAATAGAGACTTCTTTATTTGCCGTTTGGGATGAATTGAAAAAAAAAATAAAAAGCTCCTCTACAACTTTTTACCAGATTATTGCCCAAGCCCCGGCTACAGATTGGGAGCAGTTAGACGAGAAAGTACGCTTTACCCTATGGAAATATTTTAATCGTTCGAAATATAGGGCCACTCCTTTTGGCTCTTTTGCCGCTTTTAGTGTATTGCCCCTAGCGCCTAGGGCTAGCAAGCTGTGTGTGCAACAATCCTTGCTTGAGCATCGTTTTATAGATTGGGATGAGAAAGAGTACATTGCCCAAACCCTGCTCAGCCCTCACGAAACATTAGTAAGCAATGCTACCTATTATAGCATAGATCAGGAACTCCGATACATCAGTTACGATGCTGGCCAATTCCAGCTCTCCTCCTTGGAGCTGTTTTCCGAACTAAGTACTTTATTGAGTTTTTGCCAAGTACCCCAAAAAGTAGAAGCCATTTGCAATCACTTGGCAGAACAACATCAGCTAGATAGCGAAAGTACCATTAGGCTACTAGAACAATTGCGGGACAACCAAATTCTATTTGATGAGCTGCACCCCAATATTAGTGGGCAAGAATATTTCAATAGAATAGGCTATAAGCATACAAAAGGCCCAGAAAGCTACCTAATTGCTGAGAGGCCTTATGTAAGTGGTGCTCTAGACGAAGAACAGCTTAATGATTTGCCCGATTTTTTAAACTTAATGTCTCGAGTGCTCCCCAAAAACGAATCTTTGGCATTAAACACTTTCAAAAATGCCTTTCTCAAAAAGTACGAAGGCAAAGAGGTGCCCCTAAGCATCGCACTAGACCCAGAGATAGGCATAGGCTATGGCAATTTAGAGCAATCGGGAGAAGAGCAAGAGCTCATTGGATTATTGCAAAACGCCGTTGGCCTACATGCAGAAAGCCCTAAAATTAGCTACGGTGCATTTGAGCAATTTTTACTTCGAGGAATTAACAAAGGTCAGCCCATTTTCTTGGAAAAATTTACACCCGATGTAGCAAGTTCTTTTGCCCCAAAGCTTCCTAATTCTACCAACGTAATGGTGCATATGTACAATAGTAATCCTGTAATTCACAGTGCTGGGGGTTCAACGGCCAATGCTCTCCTAGGACGCTTTACCTTAGCAAGCGCTGAACTCGAAAGCTTTTGTAGATCTATTGCCAAACTAGAGCAAGAGGCCAATCCTGGGGTTCTATTTTTTGATATTGCCTATCAAGCAGAAAAACACATTGATAATGTAAATAGGAGAAAACAAATTTACGAGTACGAATTGCCCATTCTCACTTGGTCTGAAACGAAAGAACCCTTGTATTTAGAAGATTTGTTTGTATCGGTGCAAGGCAACGAGGTGGTGATTCGCTCTAAAAATCGAAACATTAGGGTGATCCCTAGGTTGCCTACGGCTTACAATTATAGCCGTTCTGATTTATCACTTTATCGTTTTCTCTGTGATTTGCAGCACCAGAATATACACACTCAACTCTCGTTTCGGCTTTCAGATTTTTTCTCAGACTTAGACTATTACCCTCGAGTACACTATAAGGGCATCATTGTTTCTCCTGCCAAGTGGCGGGTACCTGAAGGATTAGAAGCTCAGCCAAACCTTGTGGCAGGATGGCTGGAGGCTCAAGGAATAGAGGAACCATTTAGGTGTGGCAAAGCCGATCATGTATTATGTTTCAATCCTCAGGTAGAAGAAGATAAGTGGGCATTTGTACAGTATTTGCAGCAGCAACAAGAAACTGTGTACATTTGGGAAGCACTGATTGATGAATCTAGTCTAGTTAAAGATGAAGCTGAACAGGGCTATGTTTCTGAGTATGTACTTAGCTATGTACATCGAGAAACAATATATCATCCACTACAAGCACCTACCCATCAGACAACCGCATGCTTAGCGGCACAAGAAGTAAAGTTGCCTGGTGAAGAATGGCTTTATTTCGAAATTTACAGTCACCAAGCTCGGTCAAATGACCTACTCATTGGCCCCATATTGGACTTTATTAGCAAACATGAAGCTGCAATTACTAAGTGGTTTTTTATCCGATTTACCGATCCAAGTCCACATCTAAGACTTCGGTTATGCTTAAAAAATGCAGCACTAGTGTGGGCTATCCTAGCTGATTTTTCAAATCAATTAAAACCTCAACTACTTTCGGGTATGATTCGAGATTTTCATCTTAAAACATATTACAAAGAGGCGCATCGCTATGGGCCTACCAGGATAGATATAGTAGAATCTTTATTCCACCGAGATAGTGTCTACGTATTAGGGCTACTGCAAGATAGCCCAGAGGTAGACAACTTGTATGCTAGGGCCCTTGCCCATATCAGCTATTGGTGCGAATTAAGCTTGCTGGATATAGAAGATCAGGTGGCCTTTGCACAACAGGGGGCAGATGCTTTTGCAAAAGAGTTTAACCTAGAGACGGAACATTTCAGGAAAATTAATCTGTATTATAAAGGCTTAAGAGCTAAGGCAACTCAAGGCACTTCCGTAGAACCAGATTTAGCGTATCGGAGTTTAATGGATCAAGTAATTGAAACCTGTGAGCATGGATCAGAACGAAACAAGCTTTTGGTGGATTTGATTCACATGCATGTAAATCGATTGTTTTCTGACCACCAACGCATGCACGAGGCGCTTTTATATCAATACTTGGTGCAACAACTAAAATCGAAACGAGCTATCGCATTAGCTCAACGGAAATACTCAGCCTAGTATGAAAAAGCTGCTCAGGGCTAGTTTCATAGGTGAATTTCGCTTTATCTGAATAGTTAGTGTGTAGTCGTTGCTGAATGTTTTTTAATCCTTGTTGAGAGCTCATTTGAGCTGAGGCCGCATTGCAAAGATTGGTAGTTTGGATATAAAATACTCCCTCTTTCACAAAGAGGTAAATGCTTGCTGGATGCACCTTGTCTTGCAGATCGCCATGCTTAAACATGTTTTCTACTAGTGTAAGCAGTACTAATGGGATCATTCTTAACCCTTGAACTTCTGGCTCTACCTTCAGTGACAAGTTTAGCTCATTATGCTTACGTATTTGGTTGATAAAAATCAGTTCTTTTACTTGCGCAATTTCGTCGTGAAGAAACACCTCATGCCCTGTTTGTCCAGCATCTAAAGCATATCGCATCATGGTTGCTAAGCTCATAATTGTGGCTCCAGCTTTGGGCGATTGTGTGTTTACCTCGTGATAAACAAAATCGAGGGTATTAAACAGAAAGTGGGGGTTTATTTGAGCCTGTAAAAAAGCATTTTGGGCAGAAATCAATTCTTTTTCTATTTGTTGCACCCTAATTTTTTCTTCAAGTTTTTCTTTTTCTAGTATGGCCGTGCGCTTCTTTTCTTTGAGATAGGTTTTTAAGTAATAGTAGCCTGTAGCGAATCCCATAAAATAAACACCCCTATATAGATTTTTTAGTATATAAGAGATGGAAATTTCTTTAGATTCTGAGGTATCAATCAGCCTTAAATATCCAAGTAATTTGCCCATCATAAAATGGGAAAGAATATATGCAGCTATTTGTATAAGAACTATAATAGGTAAATAGAGGAACACTAATTTTGGTTTTTTATTAAGTGTCCATGGAAGTACCATGTTTGCATGCAGATAAAAAAATAGGATGATAACAAGATAGTGGCCACCATATACAATGGGTTTGATACTTACATCAAAAATCACACTTGCAAGAAAAGTTTCATAGAGTATGAATAGAGCCCATAACAATAAATGAGTACGGTATTTATTGGTGAAACTCAATAGATTTTGAAACTGAATATGGAGGATTTTATACATTCTAAATAGAAAACACAGGTTTACAAATAAGATTTTTTATAAAAGTCGCTGATCTCAATAAGTTCCATAAAAAAAACATATGGAACAGAAATCATTTAAACTAACCTCGAAAACATTATTTCTTTATAAAAAGGAAACTGGTGTACGTATTAAAAAGAGCAACGACCCTACAACTGTTTTCACACAAACCATTGCAACTGGCACCGATATTTGGAGAAAGCCCGGTCAGTAACTTTTGTAAAATCAAAGTGGGGCTTTTTTCTCCACTTTGATTTTATTTTTTAATAGGAAACTATTAAATCCTGCCTTATGAGGTTCTCCAATAGTTATCCTCTGCCCATCCACCATTTCAAGTGTATTTCCATCTATAGCCACAATATGTGCAGTTTGTATGATATAACTCCTCTGTATTTTCATAAAACCATCGTGCTTACTTAGCGCATCTTGCATCATTGTTAGCGACATATAGGTAATGATTTTTTTGTTTAGGGTGTGAATGGTAATATAATTTAATTGACTTTCTACTGCGATTATGTCTTTGTAGAATACTTTTATCATTTTTAGGTTATCACCCCGACTTTTAACAAAAAAGTACTCCAAATTATCCTCTAAATTATCCTTCAGATTTAATTTGTGAATGGTATCCAAGAACTTAGTGAGAGAGTAGGGCTTGAGTAAATAGGCATCTGCTTGCACTTCAAAAGCATCGTAAGCATACTTAGCATGTCCCGTGGTAAATACCAGTTTTCTGGTTTTGCTTCGTATTAGGCTTGCTAATTCTACCCCCGAAAGTTTAGGCATATTTACATCTAACAGTACCAGATCAACCAATATTGTATTTATAATGGCTTTTAATGCCTCAATGGGGTCTAAATACGCTCCTACAATCTCTATATCGGGCACATGGCTTAGATAGTCTTTAAGGGCTGCAATGGCATGCGGTTCGTCATCAATAAGTATACAAGAAATCATAATAGTAGCTTAAAATTGTGCTCAACCATAAATATAGTAGGTTTATTTGCTAATGTTTAAACATCTTTAAAAAGGTTGAAATTTGTATTGTGTTTTGTGTAAAAAAAATGATTTCTTTCAATTATTCCAGCTAAATCAAATAAGGCCCTTTCTAAAATTCTATTGTTATCGCTCATTAAATAAGTTTGAAACTCAAACTGCTTGGTTTGCTGCTGGAGTTCCGCCAACTGGCTTTCTTGAAAAGCTATCTTGAGTTCATTTTCTCTTTGAGCCTTACGAAGCTCAAAATAACCTCTAACAATCTGAAAAATAGATACCAAAGCTGCAATTGCCATAAGCCAATTGGGGACAATCTCTGACCATAGTTGTTGAACATCTATCATTTAAACTTTCTAAGTACTCATTCTTAATAATAATTATAAACATGTTTAATCACAGATGTTAGTTTATTATACTAAACCGCTTTAATCCTATATAAAACCCTATTAATAACCATAAAGCATTACTTTACACCAGAAATTACCCGCATATATAATTATAGCCTTTCTGTGAGGTTTATTGTTGGTTTTATGTTATCTAATGAGTTCAAGCATTTAGAGCTTATTGCAAAGTGGATCAATTGTTGTTTCAAGTATACTATATGATCAATAAGGTTTAGTTAAATCATGATTTAAATTACCATAGATACAAAAAACAGATATTTCCGTATAGAAAAAATGCTTTTATGTATAATCTCTTGGGGGATAGCCCACGGTTCCCTTAATATCGCCTTTAATTTAAAAATAAATTTGGATGAAATTCATGAATCAATAAGCCAAAGATTCATTTAATAGGCTTGCAATCCATGTAAAGTAATCTCAATTACTTAATCGTGAAACTTTAAACCCCCTTTTCAGATGAAAATCATTAAAACTCGAGTCTTTGTACTTTCATTTACTCTTATTTTGCTTTCTGGCAGTTGCAAGAAAGTCGATTTTACGGGAAATACATCCATCGTACAAACTCTTAATGTAAGATTAGACGATGGTAGATTGCATTTTAACAGCATGTCTGATTTGGAAAAATTAGTTCAGGTAATTGAAGCTCATAAGGATAAAGATCCTATTGACCTAGTCAAAGAACAGATCGGCCAAAAAAACTTTGTTTCCATCGGGGAATCACTAAAGATTGAACAAGAGAAAATAGATAACTATTACCCACAGATGAATCTTCCTGTAACAAATTCGGTAGGCACTAATAGCACGAAGATAAAGAGCTTTACTTCTTTATTGCCACATAACGGGTCTAATAGAGTAAGTGAATTATCTCCCGATAAGGTTGTCAATTATGCCAGCGATAGCTTTACTCCTGTAGACTTAATGGATCAATTACTGCCAGATCAGAATTTTGCAAGTATTTTAGATGAACGTTTGGAGGTGCAAGTAGATGATGTGATATACAAAGTTACACCCTATGGCACATTTATGATTGAGCCTCCGATGTATAATGAAATAACCAGTATTTTAGATAACAAGCCATACATTGAAGATGCGGATTTATCTAATGATCCATTCTATTTCAATAGAACCACAGATAATATTTATGAAATATTACCAGGGGTAACATTACTTGATACTTATGAGGCCGCTTCTGGAAATATAGATGACGTTATACAAGTTCAGAATTTTGAAGTGCCTTACAACCCAACTTATCAATACAGACCAGAATTAGATAGTTGGATTTATGATTCATTACCAACCATAAAATATGGTGGCAAAACATGGCTAGGTAGACTTTTTGAAGATATCTTTGGTAGGGAAGAAATTTATACAGAGAAGTTTTCATCTAATCGAAGAGTTCGTGTTAATTTTTATAAAATGTCGTGGATAGTTTATTCAGCAGTTGGAATTTCAGTTAAAATGCAGAAAAAGAACTGGATCGGTTGGTCACAAACAAATGCTTCAGAATTAAGAATGGGGTGGGATGGGATAGAGTATTATATTGGAGACATTCCTCCTCCACCCTCTGCTCCAATCTCCGCCGCTCCACAAAGGTTTACACCTGTCGATTTGCCTAAACTGACTAAAGATTATGTAGAAGTAAATCTTTTAGGACACAATTTTCGATTTGATAAGAACAAATTGTTTCAACAGGGTATTAAAGAACTTCATTCTTTTCTATCTACAGTTGATGGGTTAAAGCCTAAGTCAGAAAGAAATGTAAATTATGCGTACAAAGTTTGGAGTGATGACACCAAGCGAAGCATTAGCTATATAATGGACAGGGATGAAATTGTGGGTTACAATACTGGCAGTCTGTCAAAAGTAATCAACTGGTCTGTGGGATTAAAGGTTAGTTGGGACTTTACAAATACACCTGACGTTGGTTATGCACCACTTAAGTTCAATGTATCAAGAGCGTCTGTCTTTGGGATGGTTAAGTATGGAGATGCCTGGAAAGGTGCAAGAATTGTTCTAGAAAATAAGTAGTTTTAAATTATGAAAAGCACCAAACTCATCATCGTCTGTTTAGCTGTATGTTGTTATGCAAGCAGCTTCGCACAGTCACCCAAAAGAGCCTATTTTAATAAAAGTAAGCTGGGTATTTTACCAGGCTTAAAAGGAACATCCACTAACTCATTTAATTCACAAGGAGGTACTCAGCTGGCCACAGTTCACGGAGTATACCTTATCGAACAACTTGCACTAGGTATAGGTATTGGTACTTCCTCTTATACCAATCCGTATATTAGTTCTACACCTCTATACGTAAATGCCGATTATTACCTGCTAAAGAAAAAATCCACTCCTTATATATATGGAGACTTGGGAGCTAATTTTGTTCATACAGAACCTCTAAAAGGCGGAGTTTTTAGTGAAGCTGGTTTGGGTTGGAGATTTAAAACAGGGAAGAAAAATGGATATATGGGCCCCGAAATAGGCTATCGTTACATTACCTACCGTTATAACCTTGCCAATGCGCCAGGCACTGCTAGTGATTACTTAGATGCCCTGTCAGTAAGTTTCTCCTTTTCGTTTTAACGCACTGTTGTAAAATCAACTAACTAATGGCCACTTAATTTTCAGGAATGGATCTACTATACATGGTACTAGTACCCCATTTTGTTTAGAGTAACTAAAAAACTTATTGGAGCCACAAATGTAGTGAACCATCAAGACCTATTCTACCAGATTACCCTCTTTGTGAATGCAAAGAGGGTTTTTTATTTATACTCCACCATATAGAGAAAGAAACTTTATGTATAGTTTATCGCTAGGTTTAGATAATTTATTGGGAACATGGAAAGTATATTTTTAAAATTTGACTATGTGTAAAATTGACTGGAACCTCATAATGCAAATATTTTCTGCAATCGGTTCAATGCTCGTAGTTATAATCGCTATTTGGGGAGACTGGATAAGGACTAAACTTGTTCCACCTAAACTTAGGATAATAGCATCAAATACCAAAGGAGAGCTTACCACTTTTAGCCCGACTGGGGTGAGGGTAATTTATTATCATTTCAAGGTGATTAATTCAAGGCCTTGGTCTATTGCAAGAAACTGCAGGGTCCTTTTAAAAGCAGTTTCAAAAGAGTTGCCTAATGGTGAATTCCAAAATCAACCATTAAATACAACTCCTTCATTCATATGGACACCCGCTGAAATAACTCCTCAAGCTATCAATCTAGTTAAGGAGCATGCGTTTGACTTTGGGTGTGTATCTGAAGATTTTGGTTTTTTTAGACCCGTGTTAAACATTACCCCAAATAACTTTCAAGGTCACGTTGGAAGAAACCAAAAGATACGATTCTCAATGCAAGCCTCTGCAGATAACTTTATAACAGAAATAAATCAAGTTTTCGAAGTTGCGTGGAATGGTGTGTGGACTGACAATCTAGATAATATGATGAGTAACTTAACGATAAGGGAGATAAAAAAATAATCATTAGAGAGCTCATATACCCTTAAATGCTCTTTATTTAAGAGTGTAAATACACCGACATTATCCGACATTCGACACCCAATGGTAGGCATGTCGAATGTCGATGCTGTCGCAATTATTTAATCATTTTATCAATAAAGACCACCCTGCCTTGAGATTTTCTTTGAACATGATATTGATAGTTCCTCAGCCTATCGGCAAAGGTCTTTAATGAGCAGGCCGTATAACCAGAATCTTTACAGTAATCACGGTAGTAGCTGTATAAGGACTTCAATGTAGCGTATTTATCCTGAGATGGGCTATAATTACCATCCTCTAGAAAGAGGTTTACCGAATCGCTACTCAACTTAAAGTCTTTCACCGTGTTTTTAATCGCCTCACTCTGCGTAAAGTCTCCTTGCTCTAAAAGTCTTCTCATGCCAGCCAAAATCCAATTGAACACACCAGGCAACTCATTGGCGATGATGGAGTTCGCAAGGTTAGTATCTTTTTCTTCCTGGCTAATCATCTGATCAAAATGAATGATGATAAACCTTCTAAAAAAACCTGTGTTGTTTTCGACATCTTTAGGCAGCACGTTCGTATTAAATACCATACGGGCGTAATCTGTTAATATAAAAGGTTTGCCATAAATCTGACGGGCTTCAATCGGTTCTCCACTAACTAGCATTTTAAAGGTCGTGGTATTGAGTTTGGTAGAGATTTCTGAGGCATAGTTTAATAGCTTACCGGTCAACATGGAACGGTGATAGCCTTTATCATCGGTCAGACTTTGTAAAGAAAAGTTAGACACGTTGTCTGGACCTAATACTTTCATGATGATATCAAACATTACGCTTTTCCCATTATGCCCATCGCCATACAGAATTAGAGCTTTTTCCAATTTAAGAACAGAGTTTTTGATGAATACGTAGCCGAGGTATTCAGCCAACACTTTTTGCTTGCTTTCGTCTGGCAATACGCGATCTATGTACTTCTGAAACCTAAGTGCGTCCGCTGCTGGATCGTAAGGAAAGTCCAACTTGTATAACATGAAATCATTCGGATCGAAAGGTTTTAAGAACTGTTTTTCTTTGGTAATCACAAAGGTTCCATTGGCCAAATTGATTTTAGTTTCAGATATCTTGCTGTTTGGGGGCGTAAATAGTCCCGCAGCGTAGAACTGACTATGTAAGTTGTTCTTAAAATTGAAATGTCGAGCTAGGAATTTATCGATATTAATTTTCTCAGCTGACCTACCCAAGAAGCCTTTTAACTCATCCTCAGTAATCTTTTTCCAATGTGTACCGGTATACACGTAATACGAATTCCGATACCTAGCCATCGCCCAGTTATTCTTTTGGGAAACCTCCAGCACATAGTCTACGGTAATTACTACCAAGTCTTTCTCACTTAGGTTGGCATCATCAGTAATGTTCGCCGCCTCACGAGGAGATTGTGCGGTGATATGGGTTAACAGTTCCTCTAAGATCTCAGCCGTTTCTTTTTCTTTTTCTGGATGACTGATTTGTAAAATTACGGGTCCATCCCCTTCACGATATTGGACCTTTGGACCACGGATCCCAAATTTGCTCTCCTCTGGAGATGTTTCGTTATTACTGTTTATGGAGCCAGTATCCTGCCCCAATTTATTGGAAGGCTCCCCTAAGAAGCCATTATTATTTGTACTCATTTGTTCTTCTTTAAATGGGGGCACTCTCATAGGTGCCCCCTTGGTTAATAATTCATTTATTTTTTAATTAGATTTTGATCTAACATTTTGGCTATTGCAGACATTCTATAGTAGATTTTGCCATTGATTTGGCTAAACTCTATTGTGCCCTCGTCTCTCCAATTTTGCACGGTGCGCCTGGAGACTTTTAACAGTTTCATCAATTCATCCGTATTATAAATAATCTCCCCTAGGGAGAATTCGTGTGAGCCAATCTGGCCTTTTAGTGGTACTTTTTCTGTTGACATATTATATTTTGGTTTTAAAAATCTATGATCGAATACTTCCGCGGAAAAAGATCCATATCGATCAATGTTGCCAAATCTAGCAGGTCCAGAAACGCAAAAAGGTGGAGTACCCCTCCACCTTTTTTTAGTTAAATATTAGTTTGCCTACTGAATGGTATCAAGCAGCGTGAGTAACTTCTCCTTTATCCTGCGGAGCCCCACTTTATCTTCTCCACGTTCAATTCTGTTAAAAGACTCTCTAAACGTTTTTAAATTCGGGGAATGTTTAATCAAACCGCTACGTCTGTCGTAATATCTAAAGTGTTGATAGCAGAATTCGAGTACATCCTCTTGTTCTCTTAGCGTTAGGTTTGCGTTAATTAGAATATAAATTAATGAAGCCAAGTATGTGGGTTTATCTAAATCAAAAATTAATGTATTCGTCTGTGGTTCAAAATCTCTTGAAATGAACTCATGGCCACTTAATTCTTTCATAAATTTTATATTGAAGTCAAATCTGCAATGGTCGAAAAAATCCCACAATACCATCCGGTAACGATTATTTTTGTGTGCTTCTGAGTTATCTTTTATTATGGTTTTTATTAACTCTAGGCATTTTAAGATAAATATCTTTTTTTCGCTAGTTGTGCTACTAGATATAAAAGATGCTAACTCGTTTGTTAACTTTTCTGCAAACCCCCTTGTACAATCATATTTATCGAACTTCCCTTCGTGATCAATATGTTTGAAACTACCATAGTTGGTTAGCTCCTTATCGAGAGGTAGATAAGAAGCGCAATAATCAGTTAAAAGAATTATTTTCTCTGGAAGACTAATCCCATCGGGATATTCATCTTCAAAAACTATCGCTTCCCTTTCTGAAACGTAGTTAAGGTGTTTTTTAAACACCGCTTCTTTTTTTTGGAACCACCGATAACTCATTTTGTTAACATGTTCTCTGATTAGCTTTTCTAACTCTATAATAAGATCCATATTTTAATTAAAAAGGTCCATTGCCTCATCGAGGTCTTTGTTTACTATTTTAACATAGCCCATGGTGGTTTTTAAAGAACCATGGCCCATCAGTTTACTCACATGTGTAACCGAAATGCCTTTTTGAAGAGCACGAGTTGCCCAAGTATGTCTAGAAGAATGGAAGGTAAGTGTCTTTTTGATAGAAGTTTTCTGTGCCAATTTCTTAAGATTTTTGTTGGCATAGGCTGTTGCCGATCCTATGGCTTTAAGAAGCACCTCTTCGTCTGAATAATCTTTATCAGACCTTAGGAAGGGGAAAACAAATTGATTTCCTACTTCCTCCTTATCTGTGGTTTGATATTTTTTTAATATTAAAAGGGCCTTTTTGGGAATCTTTATTGATACGTGATCTTTCGTTTTTTGAGTAAAAAAGCGAATGTTGATACCATCAAAATCCTTCCACTGAAGTTTCAATAAATCAGAAATTCTAATACCACCGGCATAGCAAGCAAACACAAATAAATCTCTGTGTTGCTCCATTTTTGATCCAGGCGTAAGAGTTAAAGATTCAATCTCGGCTAGTTCGCTTTCTGTTAGGTAAGTCTTTTCTACTTTTTCCCAAGAAAGGCTATGTTTTCTAAATGGATTATTCTGCATCTCCACTAGATCTTCCCGTTCAGCATCGTAGAAGAGTTTTCTGAATATCTTCATATTTGAGTGAACGGTGTTGGTTGTATTGCCTAGTTTATCTCGTAAATAGCTTTCATATTTCCTTATAAAGGATAAATTAAACTCATCGAACGTTAAATCACTTCCTTTGAGATAAGCGGTTAGTTTTAGATAAACAGCAGTTACCTTGTCTAGGGTACCAGCCTTCCCATTCTTCTTTAGACTTTCTTTATAGGATTCGAGATAGCTGAGAAAGCTTTTTGGGCTACTTCCAACAATAGATTCTTTTATTGCTTTGCCGCTGCTCGATTTATTTTTTGATTCAAGTTCGAAAGCCTTGGACTGGGCCTCTGCCAATTGCTGAGCAATATGATGGTTGATACGAGCAGAATTAGGATATTTATTTTTAACTCGTTGTTTTTTATCATCCCATAGGGTAGGGTGTACGTATAGTTTAAGTGATATAAACTGAGCCTTTCTGTTTTTAATTATCCGCAGGTAGACAGGTAAATCGCCATTGGCCTTCCCTTTGTTTTTCTTG
>ENA-OUVC01000947-OUVC01000947.1-marine-metagenome-genome-assembly--contig:-NODE-947-length-17999-cov-5.130901_pt1 | contig 17999 bp, 18 predicted proteins | sample MGYA00248622_ERZ508571 | MGnify/ENA primary metagenome ERZ508571 (study PRJEB26236, sample SAMN06267175) | marine metagenome | isolation source: Columbia River Estuary | place: USA:Columbia River Estuary... | reverse complement strand
GTGAAACCACAGCCACCTTGCATTGGGAATACTTGGAGGGTTGGCAAGCCAAGTGACTCGAAGCTTGGAATGAGTGCAAGTGCAACCGCTGTGTTGACGTCCAGTACCTTGGTCTGGTTGAGTGCACGTGCTGCTTGAAAATTTCCGAGTGCGACAGTTGTTGCAACACCAAACACGCCGTCAGCGCCACCCTTGACTTCTGTTCCATTGGCAATCAACGCATTTTGCAATGCACGAACCAAATCGCCAGATTGACCACGGGCTGGCAAAGTCTCGTAGGTCATCGAGGTAGCAGCGGCAACTGGTGCTGCAGGTGGTGCGACTGGTGCCGCAAACATGGCTGCATTGGTTGCATCGTCCATTGATCCAGTGATGTTCAACCCACGACGCTTCTGGTACTCAGCAATTGCTGCAGATGTACCCTTACCAAATCTACCGTCGGCTCCACCAACAAGTCCGATTGAGTCATTGATCAAAACTGTTTGTATTGCTTTTACTGTTTCGCTGCGATCGCCAAGCTTTGGAAAGTTTGATGTAACGACTGCTGCTGGAGCTGCCGCGACTGTCTTAACTGAAGCAACTACGACAACCTTTGGCGCACTCAACACGCCAAGAGCAACTGCTGTTGCCTCGTCGACAACTTTTGTGACTGTCAAGCCCTTCGCGGCTTGAAATTTGCTGAGAGCGATTGTCGTTGCGAGACCAAACTTGCCATCAGCGCCACCTTTGACAGCGAAACCGCTGTTGATCAACGCTTGCTGTACCGACCACACCGCATCTCCAGATGCGCCAACTGCTGGCAACGATGAAGAGCTCAGGGCAACAACGTCTACAAGACCCAAGAACTTGGCGGTTTTTTCATCGAGGGTGCCGCTTGCCTTAAATCCAGCAACTTTCTGCAATGACTTCAAGGCTGAACGAGTTGCCTCTGAGTACGAACCGGTCACGCCACCTTTGATGGTGAAACCGCGAGCCATGATTGCTTCTTGAAGACGAACAACTTCTGGACCATTGTCACCAAATTTTGGCAATGCTGCAGGTGCTGCTGTGATGAGTGGCGACGCCGAGGCAGAAGTGGTGCTCATTGCGATGCTTGCGATACCAAATGTGCTCGACAGTAAGCCGATGGCGATTGTCTTGCGAAGAATTGATCCGTTCATGTTGTGCTCCCTTGACTTGCTTGCGGTGTGAGTTCCGCATTAGGGATCGGTCAGAACAGACCAAACTTGAGTAAAAAGCCACAGAAAATGTTAGGTAAGCCACCCAAAGTGGTCAATAAGGCCCAAAAGTGCCGATATGAACGCAATCTGTGGGATACCTGCCCAAATTGGGGTCATCTGTAGTGTTTTGAGGTGCCTAAAAGAGAGCTCTCAGATTCGTCTTTTCTCCGAATATCAAGAATTTCCCTGGTTTCCCTCTACGCGATCATCATCACCGGATCGCTGGTTCGTCTCACGGGTTCTGGTCTTGGATGTGCGGACTGGCCCCAGTGCAGCAGTACCAAATTCGTTGATGTGTCAACTGGGCATGCGGCAATCGAGCAAGTTAATAGATTGTTCACTGGCGTTGTCAGCGCTGCAGTTATTGCAGCGGTTCTGGGCTCAATCTTTGTTACTCCCCGAAGAAGGTCTTTGATCTGGCTCTCTAGTGGTCTGGTCGTTGGAGTATTGGCGCAGGTGATCCTTGGTGCGGTTGTTGTTTTGACGGGTCTGAATCCATGGTCGAATATGGCTCATTTTTTGGTTTCTTTAGCACTGGTCACCACGGCTGTATTTTTGGTCGAACACGCTGGCGCAACGCGGGTCGTAGGCGATGTGGTGGTCAGCGATGCAAAGCTGCCAACTGGACGAATGACGAGGAGATTGGCAGATCTCATTCTTGGCCTTTGTGGTTTGGCAATTGTTTTGGGCACAGTGGTGACCGGTGCTGGTCCACACGCAGGAGATGAGAACGCAATTCGATTGACATTTGATTTGCTGTCTATCACGCGTATTCACAGCACGTCAGTCCTGTTGTGTGTTGCTGCGACCCTGATTTTTCTTGCTCAGATCCGAAGAAACACCTCTGAATGGATGCGGCTGAAAGCGAAATTGGAAATGTTCTTAGCGGTAGCCGTAGCGCAGGGGGGTGTGGGTTATCTCCAATACTTTTCGGGCGTGCCTGCACAGTTGGTCGCAGTCCATGTGGCACTCGCTGTCGCTGTGTGGATCAGTGCGCTTCGGCTGTGGATCGCGGTACGGCAGTAAATGCCCAAAAGTGGTTCAATTGTGATTGACTTGAGGAACTTGATCTAGGGGAGAAACCGTTGTGGTAGTTACTGGTGCTGGAAAGCGGACATATCGCATTGTTCGTGCCTTTGCCGTAGTTGCCGGGTCACTGGTGCTTTTTGGCTCTGGTGCCAATGTGGCTTCTGCAGAGGACGGCTTATCGATCATTGCGTCGGTGCAAAACCAGACGGTTGATGCTGGTGTCTCTCAGAAACAGCCGGTCGCAGGTGTCACGATCACGGTAACAACACCCGCTGGATCCATAATCGGCACGGGTGTCACCGATGTTGCTGGTTTGATTTCGTTTCCAATTCCCGCTCGAGACAACTACATCGTGACGTTGGATACCGCGACTCTGCCCAATGGTTTCACGATGATTGATTCGGCCAAAGCAGTCTCGATCGTCAATAAGGACGATTTCACAACCACTGTAAAGCGCGCAACTTTTTTTACTGGTTCGTCCAATACGTCATCGCAAACGCTCTTCAATCGAATGATCCAACGCGGTGCTGATGGCCTTCGGCTTGGCTTGGTCATAGCAATGTGCGCAGTTGGTCTTTCGCTTATTTTTGGCACAACAGGCCTGACCAATTTTGCGCACGGAGAAATGGTCACTTTTGGTGGGTTGATGGCATTTTTGCTCAACGTAACAATGGGTATCCCACTACTGATCTCGGCGCCGGTAGTCGTGGCTTTGGGTGGTTTGTTTGGGCTCGCCTTAAATGTTTTCATTTTTGGCAAACTGCGTCGACGTGGTGTTGGACTCATCTCACAGTTGGTCGTCTCCGTTGGTTTGTCAATCGTGTTGCGCAACATGTATCTGTACCAATTTGGCGGTCGTACAAAGCCGCTTAATGACTACAGTCAGCAAACGGTGATGCGTCTTGGTCCAACATCGATTACGCCGCGTGATCTCACCACTGCGATTCTTTCTCTCTTGGTACTAGTAGCAGTCGCATTGTTTATTCAAAAATCGCGCACAGGAAAGGCCATTCGCGCAGTGTCCGACAACCCCACGTTGGCGTCATCAACAGGTATTGATACCCAGCGCATCATTCGTATCGTTTGGTTTGCTGGTGGGGCACTTGCAGCACTCGGCGGAATATTTCGTGGACTTGACGAACAGGTTGGATTCGAAATGGGTTCACGTTTGGTGTTTTTGATGTTTGCTGCAATCACATTGGGCGGTCTTGGATCGGCATTCGGTGCCTTGGTGGGCGGTGTGCTGGTTGGTGTTTTTGTCGAGATGGCTTCACTGGTTGTTCCATCGGAGTTAAAAAACGTGCCTGCGCTGTTAATTCTGATCATCGTGCTGGTAGTGAGACCACAGGGAATACTTGGGCGCAAGCAGAGGGTTGGCTGACGCATGGACTGGATAAACATCATCCAAAACACATGCAAGGCATTGACTGGTGTTGATGCTGCATACTTCGCACTTGCGGCAATTGGTCTCAACGTGCAGTTTGGATACACCGGTTTGCTCAATTTTGGACAAGCCGCATTCATGGCTTGCGGTGCATATGGAATCGGAATGACATCTAAATATTTCGGAATTGGAATGTGGTGGGGTATCCCGATTGGAATGGGTTTTGTCATCGTGTTGGCGTTGCTCGTTGGCATCCCGACGCTCAGATTGCGTGCTGACTACTTGGCTATCGTGACGATTGCACTAGCGGAAATGGTTCGATTGATCGTGCGCTCGGTGCGCTTCAAACAATATTTTGGTGGAAGCGACGGCATCAATGGTTTCAGTCTGCAATTTCGCGAACTGAGCCCATTTGATCCTGGCGTTCAGTACGGAATAAAACCCTTTCAATACAGCGGCTACACCGTGTGGACTTTGTTGGTCGGTTGGGCGCTTGTCGCGATCTTTGCGACGCTGGTTTATATGTTGATGCGAAGCCCATGGGGACGCGTCATTAAAGCGATTCGCGAAGACGAAGATGCCGTGCGAAGTCTTGGCAAAAGTGTGTACAGCTACAAAATGCAATCTCTGATAATCGGTGGACTCATCGGCATGTTTAGTGGTGTGATTTTTGCACTCGACCGCGGTTCCGTGCAGCCAGACAACTACAGCCGTGACGTGACATTTTATATTTTGACTGCACTAGTGCTGGGTGGAGTTGCAAAAGTCTCTGGGTCGATTGTTGGTTCGATGCTGTTTTGGGGAATCTTTGTGTTCAGCGATAACTTCTTGCGCGAATTGACCAAGGATGGTCCGCTCAAGATCTTTGGAGTCACAGTGATGCAAAAGATCCAGGTTGGAGCAATCAACTACATGTTGATCGGTGTTGGCCTGATGCTATTGATGACTTTTCGCCCACAGGGTATTTTTGGAAACCGCAAAGAGATGGCCCTAGATGCCCGCTGAAATCAAAATCTCTGACGCACAGGTTCGCGCTATTGCTGCACTTGAGACTGTTCCGGCGGCGCCAGGAGCACCAAAACCTGATCCAATTTTGCTCGCAGACAAGATTCAAAAGAATTTCGGTGGTGTTGTTGCCGTTGATGTCGAGCACATTGAAGTGCAACGTGGATCAATCACTGCTTTGATCGGCCCTAACGGTGCCGGAAAGACAACGCTGTTTAATTTGCTCACCGGTTTCGATACTCCAGACACTGGTGAATGGCGATTTGATGGTCGAAGTATGGAGAAGATTGTTGCGCACAAGACTGCGTCAATGGGAATGATTCGAACCTTTCAGTTGACAAAGAGCCTGACAAAGATGTCGGTAATTGAAAACATGAAACTGGGAGCGACGCATCAGGTTGGTGAAAAGTGGTGGAATGGTCTACTTCCATTTCGCTGGCGCAAGCAGGAACAGATCATCGAGCAGCGTGCCGATGAGTTGCTAAAGCGATTTAAGCTCGATCACATGCGTGGCGAATACGCTGGAACGTTGTCTGGTGGTCAGCGCAAGCTTCTCGAGATGGCGCGTGCACTGATGACAAACCCTCGTTTGGTAATGCTTGACGAACCAATGGCAGGTGTTAACCCAGCACTCAAGCAAAGCTTGCTTGAGCACATTCGCGGTCTGCGAGATGACGGCATGACGGTGTTGTTTGTTGAGCACGACATGGACATGGTCAATGATGTTTCCGACTGGGTGATCGTGATGGCTGAAGGTCGTGTGATAGCTGAGGGAACACCAGCACAAATCTCGTCCAATCCTGCAGTGATCGAAGCATATTTGGGCAGTCACCAAGGCAAGTCGCTGATGGAGGATGAATCATGAGTGACGATCGCGTACTTGTCGTTGATGATCTAGTCGCTGGATACATTCCGGAAGTCAACATCCTGAATGGCTGCAACATTGAGGTTGGCAAGGGCGAGTTTGTGGGCGTTATCGGACCCAACGGCGCTGGCAAGTCAACCGTGCTTAAGGCAATTCTCGGACAGTGTGCTGTTCGATCAGGAATGTCAAGTTTCTTGGGCGAGAACATCACAGGGCTGCAGGCGCACCAACTTGTCGAACGCGGTGTTGGGTATGTTCCACAGACACAAAATGTATTTCAAAGTCTGACTGTTGCGGAAAACCTTGAGATGGGTTGCTTCATCAAGCCAGAAGTATTCAATGAGCGTTTTGATTATGTGACTACCTTGTTTCCAAAACTCGGTGAGCGTGCAACTCAAAAGGCTGGATCGTTGTCGGGCGGAGAGCGCCAAATGGTTGCGATGGGACGAGCGCTGATGATGGAACCGAAACTATTGCTCCTAGATGAACCGTCAGCTGGTTTGTCGCCTGTGTTGCAAGATGAGGTGTTTATTCAATGCAAGCGAATCAATGCTGAAGGAATTGCAATCTTGATGGTTGAGCAGAATGCGCGGCGTTGTTTGCAAGTTGTGGACAGGGCGTATGTGCTGGACCAAGGTCGCAACGCTTACACGGGAACAGGTCGAGCGTTGCTCGAGGACCCAAACGTAATCAAGCTGTACCTGGGCACACTGGCCAAAGCCACTGGTGGCTGAATCAAAGTAGGGAATTGTCTGAGGCCCCGAGCGAGTGCCCAGGGAATTGTCTGAGGCCCCGAGCGAGTGCCCAGGGAAATGAAAAGGCCCCGAGCTTTCGCTCGGGGCCTAAACATATAGTTCTAAAAACTATTGGTTACTTACCAGCGTCAAAGTTCTCGCCGAGTGCGTTACCCATGTTGCCGTCACAACCGTAGACCTTCTTGACTTTTGGTCCAATGCCTTGCTCCACCATGGTGCGCAAGATACGTGAGCCTTCGTCGAAAGTTACGAGCATGATTGCGTCTGGGTTAGCAGCAACAACTTCTGCAACTTCAGCATCAAATGACACTGCAGCTGGATCGTAGATCTTGGTGCCGAGGACTGAAACGCCCGCTGCTTCAAGATTCTTGCCGATCGATGCTGCAAGTCCTGTGCCGTATGCATCGTCGAGAGCCAAGATGTACACCGAAGCGTTGCCATCTGCAGCAATCAAACCTGCAAGCACCGCACCCTGAAGGGTGTCTGGTGGTGCGTTACGGAAGTACAAAGCGCTGTCAGCATAAGTTGACAATGCATCTGATGTGTTTGCTGGGCTGAACTGAACAACGCCTGCCTGAGTGATCTTGTCGATCACTTTCAACGAAACGCCGGACGATGCTGCACCAATGATGGCGTCAACATTCTCGCTCAAGAGACGATCAACCGTGGTTGATGCTGTGTCTGTTGAGTTGTCACCAGAGTCGCCTTGGCTGTAAAGAACATCTTTACCAAGTACGCCGCCTGCTGCATTGATCAAGCTGATTGCGTATTCAACGCCTGCAAATTCTGGAGCACCAAGGAATGCAAGGTTGCCAGTTTCTGGAAGCAATGTTCCGATTTTCAGCTGTCCATCACCCTTACGGGTAACAGTTGTCTTCTCTACAGGAACGTAGTCTGACTCTGGAGCAGATGCCGGAATGTATGAGGCATTTGCATAGTCAAAACGGTTCGTTGCATCAAATGTCAAAACGCCGTAGGAAGCCTCGATTGGCTCGCCGTTACCGTTCATCGTGTTTGGACCAGAAGCACCGTCGTAGTCAATGTCTGTTCCTGCTTGTACAAGAGCGACACAGTCTGCGTACGTTGTGCACTTCTCGCCGTCACGTGAAACAGTAATGATCGAGTCAGCAAGTGCGCTGCCGTCGGTCTTTGCTGCTTCTGCAGCAAGAGCGATCAACATCACAGCATCAAATGCTTCTGCGGTGTACGAGTAGTCAACAAGTGCTTCGTTGCCTGCGCCGGTCCAATAGGCATTGACGCCATCTTTGAACTCTGCGGAAAGCTCTACGAGTGGCATTGTGCCCTTCATGCCTTCCAACTCGCCACCAGCGGCAGCTTCTGTTGCCACTGTGGTGTCTGTTGCTGCGTCGTCGCTGCTGCCACAGGAAACAGCAACAAAGCTGAGACCCACAACAAGAGCACCGAAGCGCTTCATGTTTGATTTCTTCATGTGTATTTCTCCCCCTAAAAGCCGGAAGGCGGGGTGCCTGCCTGGGTTAGGACTTGTAAGCCTACGGGGATATCAGGATGCTGGCAATGGCGGTCCTGAGCCAGCCGCTTTGGTCAGCCTGTCGCGGATTGCTGCTCCAAGACCCTTGTTCTCGGGGAAAACAGCAATGAGGGCCTGGATTAGGTCGGTGTCGGCTTGACGGAGATCGCTGTACAACAACGTGGCATACAGGGGCAGATTGTCGCAGCGATCCAGAATACGAATCCGATCGTACTGACTCACCAATGTGTCCTGGAGTTGCTGAGCTTCGTTGTCATTGTGGACCAAGAACATTTTGCATGCTGGTTGGTAATGGTTTTGCAGCATTCCCGAAGCACGACTGATGCCGTCAGTGCCTTGAATGGAGTAACCCAAAATCTTTTCAATGTCTTCAATGGGAATGCCACCAGGTCGCAAGAGTTGTGGGGGCGACACTGTGAAATCAACGATTGTCGATTCGACGCCAACAAAAGAGGCACCATCGTCGACAATGAGATCGACATCGCTCTGAAGATCGTCACATACATGTTGAGCTGTCGTTGGACTCACTTTGCCAAAACGATTTGCTGATGGAGCTGCAATTGGTGAACCCAATTCAATGATCATTTGTCGCGTAAAGGCATTATCCGGAATGCGAACAGCAACAGTGTCACGACCACCTGTCACGCTCATGGGCACATTTTCACTCCGTTGGAGTAAGAGTGTGAGTGGGCCAGGCCAGCATGCATGAGCAAGCTTGATGGCATCGTTATGAATGTCGACAGCGACAGTTTGTAATTCATCGATGTTTGCAATATGCACGATAAGCGGATGGTTTTGTGGTCGGCCTTTGACCGCAAATATTTTGGCGATGGCGACTTCGTTGTTGATCGCCGCGCCAAGACCGTAAACAGTTTCTGTTGGGATGGCAACCAGACCACCATTGGCAAGAATTTGAACGGCAAGACTCAGTGTTGAAGCATCAGATGCACGGGCTATGTTGCACGAGGGAGTAGTACGAGACGGTGTACTCATGACCCTTGAACTGTACAAAATTTTGAAGAATAGAAGCGCTAGATGCAGTAGTATTACTTGGCTTTACAGGCCAGATTTGGAGACAAGCTGACATGCGATTTCTCAATGAAGCACCAACGTTTGATCTGACATATAACGATGTCTTTATGGTGCCGAGCATGTCTAGCGTTCAGTCGCGACAGAGTGTCGATCTCGCAACACCCGATGGTCTTGGGACGACAATTCCGGTTGTAGTTTCCAATATGACTGCCATCGCTGGCAGACGTATGGCAGAGACTGTCGCACGACGCGGTGGCCTCGTGGTGTTGCCGCAAGATATCCCACTAGACGTAGTGCGCACAGTTGTTGATTTTGTAAAAACACGCCACACGGTGTTTGAAACACCAATCACTATGCCTGGCGACGGAACCGTTGGCGAAGCCTTAAGCCTGATTCATAAGCGTGCCCATGGCGCTGTCATCGTGATGGATGACGACGGTCGACCAGCCGGTATTTTTACCGAGCACGACGCAGCAGGTTTCGATCGATTTAGTCAGTTGCACACATCCATGAGTCGTGATTTGATTTCGCTCAGTTCTACGTTGACCGCCGAAGAGATGTTTAACGAGATGACCGAATTGCGCATCACATTCGCTCCAGTTATTGACGCTGCAGGAAGACTCGTTGGTTGTGTAACTCGTAAGGGAACATTGCGCTCCACGATCTATCAACCAGCACTCGACAAACAGGGTCGGTTGATGATTGGTGTCGCAGTCGGAATTAACAGCGAACCAGAAGTACGTGCAAAAGCTCTTGCCGCTATGGGTGTTGATGTGCTTGTGGTGGATACCGCTCACGGTCACCAAGAACGCATGCTGCAGGTAGTTGGTCAAGTGCGTGCGGCTGTGGGCAATTTGCCAGTTGTGGCAGGCAATGTTGTGACCGCAGCAGGAACCCGACAGCTCATTGAGGCTGGAGCCGACATTGTCAAGGTGGGAGTAGGACCAGGCGCAATGTGTACGACACGAATGATGACAGGCGTTGGTCGTCCACAATTTTCGGCTGTGCTGGAATGTTCGGCCGAATCTGCTCGTCTCGGAAAACACATTTGGGCAGATGGAGGAGTGCGTTACCCGCGCGATGTGGCGTTGGGTCTTGCCGCTGGTGCTTCAAATGTGATGTTCGGATCGCTACTTGCGGGCACATATGAAAGCGCCGCCGACACACTTCGAGATTCCGATGGTCGGCTGTTTAAAGAAAGTTTTGGCATGGCGTCAAATCGCGCTGTGCGCAACCGCACTCGCAGTGAGACTGCATTGGATCGTGCTCGTAAAGAACTGTTCGAAGAAGGCATTAGTACGTCACGGATGTATCTAGATCCTGAGCGTCCGAGCGTCGAAGACATTATTGATCAAATTGTCGCTGGTGTTCGATCGTCGTGTACCTATGCGGGAGCACGATCGATACCCGAGTTTGCCGAACGCGCAGTTGTCGGCATTCAGAGCGCATCTGGTTATGAAGAAGGTCGTCCACGGGACACGAGTTGGTAACAGCACCAAGCGTCAACGTGGTCGCTATTGACGGACCAGCAGGCGCAGGAAAGTCGACTATTGCAAGAGAGTTGGCGCACAAATTGAGCCTTCCGTATCTGGATACGGGCGCGATGTATCGCGGCATTACTTACGCAGCCCTGCGAAGGGGAATCGATGTGAATGATGTAGACGCTCTAGCGGATCTTGCATTGTCTACTGTGCTGGTCATTACCGATGACACGCTCATTGTGGATGGTATTGATGCAACTCAGGACATTCGTGGCGAGGCAGTCACCAGGGCTGTGAGTGCAGTCGCAGCAAATTCTGCCGTACGTTCCGAACTACGCGAACGTCAACGCAACTGGGTTGCCGCACGAGGAGGAGGCGTAGTCGAAGGTCGAGATATCGCCACCGTTGTATTTCCAGATGCTCGGTTAAAAGTATTTCTGACAGCAAGCCCTTTGGTTCGTGCTCAGCGACGCGTAGCCCAAATCGGTGGTGATGTCGAACAGATTGCGCGCGACATTGCTGAGCGTGATCACAAAGATTCAACTCGCATCGATAGTCCTTTACGGGAATCTGAAAATGCGATAGTGGTTGATACCAGCAATAGAACAATTGAAGATGTAGTGACTCAGATCGTTGGGGTGTTTCATGGCTGAAGTAACAACGAAACTTGCTGGACAATCTCGTGGAAATAGGTTCTTCTACTTGACAATCCGTCTGATTGTGATTGTTGTTTGTCGCATCTACCTTCGTTTGCGGATTGTTGACGCACACAAGATCCCAAAATCTGGAACATTTATTTTGGCTCCGAGCCATCGGTCGACGTTGGACATTCCAGTTGCCGCAGCAACTACTCGACGCCGAATGATGTACATGGGTAAAGACTCAATGTGGAAGATCAAACCCATCGGTGTGTTTCTGACTGCGCTAGGAAGTTTTCCGGTAACGCGCGGATCTGCAGATCTAGAGGCATTGAAGCGCTGCATTGCTGTGCTCGAACGCGGGGATCCACTTGTTCTCTTCCCAGAGGGCACACGTCGAAATGGTCGAGTTATTGAATCTCTTTTTGATGGCGCTGCATTCATCGCTTACAAAACAGGTGTTCCAATCATTCCAGTTGGCATCGCTGGTTCAGAAGAGATTTGGCCCCCTGGTACCAAGTTGCCTCGCCCAAAAAAGTGCGTAGTCGTTGTTGGCGATGCTATTTATCCAAAAGATTTGAACGGATCTCGAGCAACTCGCGAGATGATGAGCGAATTTACACTTGAGTTGCAAACATCGCTTCAGACGGTGTTTGACAAAGCTTTTCTATTACTTGATTAGCGAGCAAGATACGCAACAAGTGCATCTCGCAGATAAATCGGATCCTGGGATCCGCACACTTCGCGAGCAGAGTGCATAGACAACTGTGGAATGCCGACGTCGATGGTGTCGATTCCTAATCGGGTAGCAGTTATTGGACCAATTGTTGAGCCGCAGGCGATGTTATTGCGAGATGCGAAGTGTTGGATTGGCACATTGGCGTTGGCGCAAGCATCGATAAATGGCGCAATAGAAGTAGCACTCGTGGCGTATCGCTGACCAACATTGGATTTGATCACAACGCCTCGATTGATGAGCGGTGAATGGTTTGAGTCATGTCGTTCGGGGTAGTTGTGGTGGACAGCGTGAGCATTATCAGCCGAAACGCAGTGTGATTTGGCCAAAACATTGATGAAATCCTGCCGAGAAAGACCTGTAGCGAAGCACAGTCTCTCGAGAACATGTTCGAGCAGTGGTCCTGCAGCACCCGTTGCAGAGGATGATCCAACCTCTTCGTGATCAAATAGGGCAACGACACTTGGTGATGTCGTGTCACTTTGTTCAATCAATGCAGTCATTGCAGCCCAGCACGAAGCCTGATTGTCAATTCTTGCCGACGCGATCAATGAATTGTCAGCGCCTATGAGCGATGCTTTTTGAGTATCAAATAATTGTGCAGAGCTTGCTCGAATATCGGATTTGTTCACGCCGCACGTTTTGGCCAACCATTGATCAAATTCTTGACCGCCGTCCGAAGTTAGCCACAGTGCATTGAGATGCTGATGGCGATCGAGTACAAGACCCTTGTCATTCACGTCTCGATCCAGGTGAATGGCTAGTTGTGAGATGCGAGCTACCGGTGAGTTACTCGTAAACATTTGTAGTGAACCGTCTTGCAAAACAACGTGACCTGCTATTCCGAGATCCCGGTCGAGCCACGAGTTCAGCAAAGGTCCACCGTAAACTTCTACACCGAGCAATGACATGTTTGCGTGTTGTTTGTTTGGTTGCGGCTTGATGTGTAGTCCTGGCGAGTCGCTGTGTGCTCCCACGATGCGAAAACCGTTGTGCAAAGATTCTTGGGGAACTCTCCATGCAATAATTGCGCCGCCTCTACAGACAAAACCCTTTTCTGCCGACAAGGTATCTAGCAACGAGCAATCTAAAAATCCGGCATTGGTGAGGTTTTTGCGCCACCACCCAACAACGTGATGCGCGGTTGGCGAGGCGTCTAACTGTGCCAGCAGGGTAGCGATGGGTGCCGAGTCACTCATCCCTGTGATGGTAGCGAGGGCAGTTGCACTCGCACATCTTGACCAAGCAGCTTGCAGGTCATTTCAATTGGCTCCCCACTGGCAGCCTGAGCAGTGACAACTTCGATACAGGCGTTGAGACTGTCGCGCTGTGTGAAACCGATATAGCCAACTACACAACAAAAACCGACCAAGAGCAGTTTGGTGATGAGTGATGAGGCAAATTTTAGAGCAATTAACAAAACGACGACTGAAGAGACGATGGCGCCTGCTGAAAGATTTTTGGCTAGGTCTGCATTCAAGTTAAATAAATTCATCTGCGTATTCTGCCATGAGCCCGACCCTAGGCTGAACATATGAGCGCGAGTGTCAATTTGTCGGGAGTCGGGCCATCTGACATGTGTTTGCCCGAGGTTGCACTTCAGTTGACATCGGCGCTTGATGCAGCATTAGGTCAGAGCGATCGTGATAGGCGTGCTGCCGTCGTACAACTTGTCGCATCAAACCCCACATATCTTGAAGGCTGGGCTTGGTTGGGTGCGCTTGGGCGCGACACGATGGACTCGTACATGGCGTACAGGGTTGGATACCACCGCGGCTTAGATGCGTTGCGCGGCAACGGCTGGAAGGGTTCCGGATACGTTCGTTGGTCGCACATACCCAATCGCGGTTTCTTGAAGTGTCTCAGTGGACTCGCGAAGACGTCTCGATTGATAGGCGATAACGCAGAGGCTGATCGGTGCGAACAATTCTTATTGCAGCTCGATCCTTCACACACCTTCTAGCATCGGTTGCGTGACTCAATCTTGTTCTTGTTTTATTCTTGCTGGTGGCAAAAGCACTCGCTTCGGAACGAATAAATCTCTCGCTCTAGTCGGCGATCAATACATGGCATTGGTTGTTGCAAATAATCTGCAATCAGCTTTTGGGAGTACAGCGCAACTTATCGGCGCAGATGAAAACACTTGCAGTGCATTGGGTCTTGAATCAGTTATTGGCACAAGAGAGGGCAATGGACCATTGGCGGCAATCATTGATGCAATGGAAAGCACCACAAGCACTTTCCAGGCTTTCGCACCAAATGACACACCGTTCTTTACGGCTCATAATTATGCTGCGCTCTTAGCAAAGTTGGAAGATTCAAAGGCGGATGTTGTGGTCGCCACAGACGCCACAGATGCATCGCAAGTTCATTGGCTGCTCTCTATTTGGCGCAAATCATCTTGTATGCCAATTCTGACAAAAGAGTTTGAGCGAGGGGTGAGGTCTGTGCATGGTGCCGTAACCGACTTACAAGTTGCAATGGTTTCATTTGAGGATGCTGCTGTGCGCAACATCAATACAGTTTCAGACTTGTTCGACCGAGGTACTATTTAGCACCACCGACGAAAGGCTTGTTCGTGTCAGTACGTGAAATCACCATTGATGAATTGAAAATCGCACTTAGTAGTGGCGCCAAAGTGATTGATGTCAGGGAATCTGACGAATACGAATCTGGTCATGTGCCAACCGCAAAGCATGTGCCACTGGCAACTGTCCCCAACAGTTTGGATGTTTTCCGTTCAAACGACGATGTTTACCTGGTGTGTCATTCCGGCGGTCGAAGCATGCGAGCTTGCGAGTTTTTGCATGAGCAAGGCATAACCAATGTCGTCAACGTTGTTGGTGGCACGTCTGGCTGGATCGCACTCGGAAATCTCGTAACATCCGGTCAACAGTCGTAAAACTGACACGTCGACTATTTATCATCACCTATGAATATCTCTTGGATTGATTCTGATAGCGACTTGCAATCCTTACTGCAAGAAATGGCGGGTTGTGACCGCTATGCATTGGATACTGAGTTTCATCGGGAGCGAACGTACTTTCCACAACTTGCGCTCATTCAGATCAAGCACAACGGCAAAATATTTCTGATTGATCCGGTCGCTGTCGATCTTTCCCTGTTTGCCGATCTCTTTGCTTCAGACTCTTTGTGCGTTTTGCATGCCGCACAACAAGACCTCGAAGTACTTAATCACGCATGTGGTTCGGCCCCTCGACGCATATTTGATACTCAGATAGCAGCCGGATTCATTGGGATGTCCACGCCTTCGTTGTCGTCACTCATCTTGAGTGAGTTGAAGGTGAGCATCTCGAAGGGTGACCGTCTTACTGATTGGCTGCGACGACCATTGACGGCTGACCAGAAAACATATGCCGCGACCGACGTCGAACATCTTTTTGATATTCAGGACAATCTTGAAAAACGCCTGAATGAACTTGAGCGTCTGAGTTGGGTGCACGAAGCCTGCGAAGAATTGCGTGTAAGACCTGCCGGACCAGCTGATCCAACCGATGCATGGTTGCGCGTGAAAGAGGCGCGTGCACTCAAAGGTCAAGCGCGTGGCGTTGCTCAAGCGGTGTGTGAGTGGCGAGAGCGCAAAGCAATGGTGGCCGATGTTCCTCCTCGCCGAATTCTTTCTGACATTGCAATATTGGGTATCGCTCAAATAATGCCGACTACTACAGATGAATTGCTCAAAGCAAGGGGAGTGGAGAATCGTCAGATAGGTGGCGATGTAGGGCGTGAGCTGCTTGCGGCAGTCGAACGGGGTAAGAACGTTCACGTTTCACTACCGCAGATTGACAATGATGACGTCGATAAGGAATTGCGTCCAGCAGTTGGTCTGATTACTGCATGGATGAGCGAACTTGCACGAACACACCATATTGATGCCACATTGCTCGGCACACGCAACGACATTTTGTCGCTCTTGCGCAAAAATCCTCAGGGCCGACTGAGTGTTGGTTGGCGTGCAGAGATGGTGGGGAAAGACATCGAGCGCATACTGTCGGGTGAGGCTGGATTGAGTTTCAATGGCCACGGCAGACTGAGGCTGTTGCCCACCAATAATCCAACAATCTGAACCAAAAGCCACTAAAACACTGGCTTATCAGGCTAAGATTTACAGCGATGTTTATCCACTAAGTGGCTGCCTCACCGGTAGTCACCCGATCAAGGTTCGGAGCCCTACCGTGAAGAAGGGTCGTCATCGTCGCTTCGAAGAAGCGCGCAAGTTAAAGCAGTCTGGACCAAGCGCAAGTGATCTTGGGCTTGGCGGTCGCAGTAAAGAAGCACAGACTGAAGAAGATCAATACGCAGCAATTGCCGAGAAATACGGTGTGCGCTTCGATGAAGATGATGAAGAAAGCGATGAGGAAGAAAACTAAGTAACGCTGTTCCTCCAGCACACCGCAGATCCCCCCATAAAAATCAAGAAAGATCATGACACAAACACCTGAGAAGTTGCGCAATATTGCGCTCGTTGCACACGTAGACCACGGCAAAACCACTTTGTTGGACGCTCTTTTGCGTTCGGCCGGAACGTTTGCTGCACACTCAGCAATCATCGATCGAGTTATGGACAATGATGACCAAGAGCGCGAGCGCGGCATCACCATTTTGGCAAAGGCTGCACAGATCGAATGGAAAGGTACCAAGATCAACTTGGTCGATACTCCAGGTCACGCCGACTTTGGTGGAGAAGTAGAGCGGGCGCTTGCCATGGTTGACGGCATCTTGTTGCTCGTAGACGCCGCTGAAGGCCCGTTGCCTCAGACTCGTTATGTGTTGTCGAAGGCACTCGCTTTGGACTTGCCGGTGATTTTGGTGATCAACAAGGTGGACCGTCAAGATGCGCGTCCTGAAGAAGTGCTGCACGAAGTAGAGCAGTTGTTCTTAGATCTTGCTCATGCTGATCATCACTTGTCATTCCCGGTCTTTTCTGCTGTCGCTCGCGACAGCCTTGCCATGGCTGGGATTGGAATGCCATCACCAGATGGTGACTTGTCTCCGTTGATTGATGCAATTGTCGATCACATTCCTGCACCGCAAAATGACATGAGTGCACCATTGCAAGCAATGGTGACCAACTTGGATGCATCGGATTACCTAGGACGTTTGGCTATTGGTCGTGTTATTTCTGGCGTGATGCGTAAAGGTGATCAAGTTTCACTTTGTCAGAAGCCCACTGACGACAACCCTGCTCCAGTGCTGAAGCGCAAGCTCAGTGGTTTGATGGCGTTCCATGGTATTGATCGCGTGGAAGTTGCAGAAGTAATCGCAGGTGACTTGTTCATTATGAGCGGAATCGATGAAGTCGAAGTAGGCGACACAATCGCATCTCTCGAAAATCCTGTTCCGCTTTTGCGCCTCGAGGTTGACGAGCCGGTTCTGCGTATGAGTTTTGGTGTAAACACATCACCGTTCGCCGGCAAAGATGGTAAATATCTGACAAGTCGCCACTTACGAGACCGTTTGCAGAAAGAAATTCTCGGAAACGTTTCAATCAAGATTGCTAATACCGAGTCGACCGACGTAATGGAAGTTGCCGGCCGAGGCGAACTGCAATTGGCAGTGTTGATCGAAAACATGCGTCGTGAAGGCTACGAACTGCAAGTCAGTCGACCAGAAGTTATTACTCGAGAGATCAACGGCAAGAAGCATGAGCCTCTCGAATCTGGAACGTGTGACGTGCCAGACGAGTACGTAGGTGCAGTTACTCAGGCGCTTGCACCACGAAAAGGTCGCATCACCGATTTGCGTCCAGGAGATGCCAACCGCACGATTGTCTACTTTGAGGCTCCTTCGCGCGGGCTCATTGGTTTTAGGTCGCTGTTGTTGACTGTTACGCGAGGAACTGCGTTGTTGCACCAGAGCCTTGCTGGATGGATGCCATGGGCAGGAGAGTTGCCACATCGTCTAGGTGGAGCAATGGTTTCGGACCGCATGGGTCCTGCAACTGCGTATGCACTCGACAACCTTGAGCAACGCGGAACACTGTGTATCTCGCCAGGTGATGAGTTGTATGAAGGAATGGTTGTGGGAGAGAATGCCCGCGAAGAAGAGATGGTTGTTAATGCGGTGCGCGCAAAAGAGAAGAACAACATTCGTACGCACAGCCATGACGAAGGCATCAAACTCGCCACGCCGGTAACCCACACGCTCGAAACTGCAATTGAATGGATTGCAGACGACGAGTTGGTTGAAGTGACGCCGCTCAACGTGCGAATTCGCAAGAAGTACCTGACGATCGAAGATCGTCGCAAGTACACCAAGCGCAATTCAAACTAGCGTTGGCTAGTTTTTGCCGACTAGTTTTTGCCAGCTTTTTTGCTTAGCTA
>ENA-OUVC01000945-OUVC01000945.1-marine-metagenome-genome-assembly--contig:-NODE-945-length-18022-cov-3.819003_pt1 | contig 18022 bp, 17 predicted proteins | sample MGYA00248622_ERZ508571 | MGnify/ENA primary metagenome ERZ508571 (study PRJEB26236, sample SAMN06267175) | marine metagenome | isolation source: Columbia River Estuary | place: USA:Columbia River Estuary... | reverse complement strand
CACCAGTTGCGTTCACCAAATAAGCGCATAAGTGCCGGCACCAGTAGCCCGCGGACGATCGAAGCATCCAGGATTACAGCAAGTGCCACACCAAAGCCCATCGACTTAATAGATGTAACTCCACTTGTAATAAATGCAGCGAACACAACCGCTAAAAGCACAGCTGCTGCGGTAATAATTCGGGCAGAGCGTTGCAGACCTACGGCAACAGATTCCACATTTGATTTACCTGCAAGGTGTTCTTCGCGAATACGAGACAACAAGAACAGCTCGTAGTCCATGGACAAACCAAATACAACAACAGCAATCAAAATAACAATTGAAGTATCCAAAGTTCCCGTAAGGGTAAATGAGCCAACTAGCCATTGCAGATGGCCATCAATAAAGACCCAGGTAAGTGCTCCCATAGTTGCACCTAATGACAAGAAGTTAAGAATTACAGCCTTAATTGGCAAGATGATTGATCCAGTAAAGATAAAGATCAATACAAGAACACTCAACACAATCCACCCCAGCGCCCAAGGCAAAGTACGCGCGATTCCATCTTGTGAATCGGTGTAATCGGCAGCCACTCCACCCACCAAGGTTCCTTCAGGTGAATCAATGTTTCTAACTTTATGAATCAGATCCTGTGATTCAGGTGTTCGCGGAAGCATCTCTTGGTAGGCGATGACGCGGACATCTTTGCCTACGGTGACAGGAGGAACGACTCCAACAATTCCGTCTAGTTGGCCAACCTTTGATGCGTAAAGATTAATCTCATCAATCTTGTTTGCACCATCCATGATGATGATTTCAATTGGATTTCCTGTTTGTCCCGGGAAACGTTCTGCTTGTAAGGCGGTTGCAACGGCAGCTTTGTTATCTGCTGGCAACATACGAGAGTCACCTTGTGAAAACTTAATGTTTGTAATTGGTGAAGCCATGACTCCAAGAATTACTAATGAGAAAACAACTGCAGCTACTGGGCGCTTCATTACTAAGCGCGCTGTTTGTGCCCAACGACCATCTTCCTTTGGAGTGATTGCAGAACGGCGAATTACACCCTTATCAATCTTTGAACCGAGCAAGGCCAGAATTGGTGGCAACCCAAAAATCGCTCCGACTACAGCGAGTGCAACAACAGAAACACCCGCATAACCAAATGACTTCAAGAATGGCAGCGGGAAGAAGGTAAGTGACAACAAGGTCACAAGTACTGTCATTCCTGAATAAAAGACTGTCTTACCAGCACTACCCATCGTTGAAACTATGGAATCTTCAACACTCTTTCCTCGATGAAGCTCTTCGCGGAAGCGGTTAACAATAAGTAGTGCGTAATCGATTCCAAGACCAAGACCCATACCTGTGGTCAGGTTTAGGGCATAAATACTGACATCGGTGAACAAGGTAAATAGGTAGAGAATAAAAAAAGCACCCAAGATCGCTGCAACGCCGACGATAAGTGGCATAGCTGATGCGGCTAAGGCTCCAAAAACAAAAGCAAGCAATATGAATGTTAAAGGAATGGAGATTAATTCTGCGATCTTCAAATCATCTGAAATCTTTTTTGTGATTGCATGGCCGATTACGCCTGCTCCGCCTGCGTAAAGCGTCAAACCATCGTATGCACCGTCATACTTTTCCTGGAAAAGTGCTCCGAGTTTTTGTCCTTCAGGAGAGAAGGCATCTTTGGCACCGTAAACAAGAATGTAAGCGGCTTTTCCATCACTAGATTTTAAATTGGCTTCGCCGCCACTAGTCCAATAGGAAAGGGTTTTTGATACACCCTGCTCTTGTCCAATTTTCTTTTCAAGTGCTAAACCTTTTGCAGTGATGCTGGGATCTGTTACATCAATTGAACCTGAATCAACAACGACGACAACAGCCGGGTCAGACAACTTCAACTCATCTGTTAGATACTGATAAACCTTGTATGAGTCACTGTTTGGATCTGAGTACCCAGATGAATCAAGACGACTAAAGGCTAATGAGCCGAATCCACCCGCTACTAAAATTCCAACAATAAATAGAATCACAGCGCTCTTACGACGCTTAACTAGTACGTGACCCAACTTCTCAAACATGATCTGCTCTTTCCTTTAACGATGTAGAATTACCTGCATGAGCGATCTCTTTCCTAACGTAACTTCAGATGAGATCGATCCTGAAGCCGCCGCCGAGCAAGCTAGGCGCGAAGAAGAGATGAAGTCAGACAAGCCGCCTCATCACGAGGATTAATCAGCCTTAGGCGCCGATGCCGGGGCTGACTTTGTCGAATCAGTTTTGTAAAAACCAGAACCCTTAAAAACAACACCGACCGCTGAATAGATCTTTCGGATCTCACCTTTGCACTCAGGGCATTCGGTAAGCGAGGCATCGGAAAAGGATTGGAAGGCCTCAAACTCGTGGCCGCATGCGTTACATGCATATTGATATGTAGGCATCACAGGCTCCAATCGAATTAAGGCTAGGCAGTAAGTGTAAAGAAGTGAGACGATAGGCGCGAATTGAGGCGCTTCCCAAGCGCTTGTGAAAGGTAGTTGTGATCCGCTTCCGTGTCGCAGGTGTTCTCCTTCTCGCTGTTTTGGGGGTTAGTTCAGCCTCTGCAAATACTTTGGTGAGTACTAACCCAATTAGCGGTTCAACACTGTCTGTTTCACCAACAAATGTGACGGTTACTGGTCAAGTTACTTTGTTAGCGGATGCACCTGATGCCACCTCAATCACAGTTACAGATCCCAACGGTGTTCGTGTTGATGATGGAACAATCGCAATTTCCGATATGAGTGCAACAGTTGGTGTTAAGCCATTAACTGAAACTGGAATTTATACAGTTGCTTACTATCTAGCTTCTGAAGGAGATGCTCCGCTTGAAGGAAGTTTTACTTTTAAGTACATGGCACCAAGCAGCATTTCTCCGACTGAACCAACACCTCAGCCATCTGAGCAACAGACACCTGCAAGTAGCAGTTGGGGAACAAATGTATTTGTAATCTTGCTTCTAGTTCTGGCTGTCTTCGTAACCGTTGGATTGTCACTATACGCACGCAAATTATTCTCTGAGCGATGAATTTTCTTGCAGTAAGTTTTAAATTTCTTTCTTCGATAGCCGCCTTTGCAACTATTGGCGTATTGATCGCTATGGCTTTTCTTGTGCTCGACGAGAAAGGCAAGCTCTCTGAATCGGGAGAAAAACTTCGTCGGTATTTAACACTTTCGGCATCTTTGTGGGTGTTTGGCGCATGTGGGCACATTGTCTTCACTTTGGCGCAGATTCTGGCAACACCGGTATCAGGTGCGCTGGATCCAACAGTTCTAAGAAGTTTCATTACTCAAATAACACTTGGACGTTACTTAGCTTTTCAAGCGCTCATATCTTTGGTTGTTCTATTCATATCTTTCAAGGCTTCCAAGATCTTGACCATTATTTTCACATTGCTTATCTCAATTGCTGCGCTTGTTGCTCCTGTCTTTCAAAGTCACTCAACCTCTGGTGGCTCGCACACATTAGTAATCGGATCTCTAGTTATTCACGTCGTTGCCTTATCTATGTGGGTTGGCGGAGTGCTTGCTATCGGATTGCTTTCACAGACAGACAGAGCAATAGCTGTTCCTAGATTCAGCCAATTAGCGTTATGGGCTGCGATTGCAGTAGTTATTAGTGGTGCAGTTAATGCCTGGGCACGTCTAAATTTCGCAGCTGCATGGAGCTCAACATATGCCTACATAGTTATTGCAAAAGTCGTTGCAACAATTGCGCTGGTGGGTTTGGGTTACCTTCATCGCAAAAACCTTGAAAAGAATGCTGCAATTAATTGGGTTGGATTTGCAAAGTTACTATCAACAGAAGCGATCATCATGATTGTCACAGTTGTTATGGGATCTTGGCTCTCATCAACAGGTTCTCCTGATCGACCTGGCTCACAAGTATTTAATGCTGCACTTTCCATTGTTGGTATATCTACACCTCCAAAGCCAAACCTCTCTAGAATTTTTTGGAGTTATGAACCCGATGCTCTGATGATCGGAATATTGATCACTATGGTTGCGCTGTATGTAAAAGGCGTGATGGTTTTAACTAAGCGTGGAGACAAGTGGCCAGCAGGTCGCACAGTTTCATTTGCAATTGGTGTCGCGGTTATAGATTTTGCAACAAGTGGTGGTTTAGGTTTGTACGCACATTTTTCATTTTCGTATCACATGATTGCGCATATGCTTTTGGGAATGATTGCGCCGATTTTCTTGGTTTTAAGCGCACCGATGACCCTTGCCCTACGAACACTTCCGCAAGGTCGCACTAACGCTGAACGAGGTGTGCGAGGCTCATTATTGGCTGCGCTCCATTCAAAGTTAGGAATCTTTTATACAAATCCAATCGTCGCTCTGCTGATATTTGATGGTTCGCTATTTGGTCTGTACTTCACCAATTTGTTTGCAGATTTGATGCAAAGCCATATTGGCCACTTAATAATGAGCTTGCACTTCTTGGCAGCAGGATTCTTATTCTTCTTTGTCATTATTGGAGTAGATCCAAACCCACGCAAGATTCCACATTTGGTTCAAATGGTTGTTTTATTCGCTGCCATGAGCATTCATGCATTTTTCTCAGTTGCCTTAATGTCTACAACAACATTGATAGATAAGGGTTACTTTAAATCTCTACAAACTCCTTGGCTTACCGATTTACTTGGCGATCAAAAACTAGGTGGATCAATTGGTTGGTCGATGGGAGAAATTCCTATCTTGATTGCGTTAGTTGCCACATTCATCAATTGGCTACGAGATGACACCCGTGAAGCTAAGCGAATTGATCGAAATACAGCGCGCCAAGCGGCCATGGGGCAACCAGATGATCTAGCTAACTACAATCAGTATTTACAAGAGCTGGCACAACGCGATAAGAATGAGTCCTAATGGAAAATTTATTTGACCTACCTTCTGAGTACAAAGAGCTTCGGGCAAGTGTCCGTGCTTTGGCAGAAAAAGAGATCGCACCTCACGCGCAAGCCGTCGATGAAGAACACCGTTTCCCTGTCGAGGCAAAGACTGCTCTTGTTAAAAATGGTTTGTATGCCGCACATGTTCCAGCTGAATTTGGTGGCGATGGCGCAGATGCATTAGCAACTGTTTTGATTATCGAAGAGGTTGCACGCGCATGTGGTTCTTCTTCGCTAATTCCAGCTGTTAACAAATTAGGTTCTGTCCCATTGATCCTTGGCGGAAATGATGAACAAAAGAAGCGTTGGTTACCTCGTCTAGTTAAGGGCGAAGGCTTTTCTTACTGCCTTTCGGAGTCTGAAGCAGGTTCAGATGCATCTGCACTGCGCACAAAGGTTGAACGCAAGGGCGATGGTTGGGTTCTTAATGGAAGTAAAAAGTGGATTACAAACGCTGGCGAATCAGAGTTTTATTCTGTAATTGCACAAGGTGATGCATCCCTTGGCTCAAAGGGCATCACTGCTTTTGTTGTTGAAAAATCAGATCCCGGAGTTTCATTTGGTGCACCTGAAAAGAAGATGGGTATGCGCGGTTCTCCAACTCGTGAAGTGTATTTCGACAATGTTGAACTCAGCGATGATCGTCGCATCAGCGAAGTTGGCCAAGGTTTTGCACTTGCCATGAACACACTTGATCACACCCGCATCACCATTGCTGCGCAAGCACTTGGAATCGCTCAAGGTGCATTTGATGTTGCAACAAAGTATGCGCACGAACGTCATCAATTCGGCAAGCCAATCTTTGATTTCCAAGCTGTTCAATTTATGTTGGCAGATATGGCAATGAATATTGAAGCAGCGCGTTTGCTTACATATTCAGCGGCTGTTAAAAGCGAAAATGGTGAACGAGATCTGCGCTTCTTCTCAGCTGCTAGCAAGTGTTTTGCAAGCGATATCGCTATGAAGGTGACTGAAGATGCTATTCAGGTGCTTGGTGGCTACGGCTATGTGACTGATTATCCGGTTGAACGCATGATGCGCGATGTGAAACTAACTCAAATTTACGAGGGTACTAATCAGATTCAGCGCATTGTTATGGCACGTAACTTACTTAACGGTTAAAGCGCACAACAATCGAAGGTGAAGCTGCAGCATCCAATGGGATGTCATGTGCTTCATGTGGCAACGCTTCGCTATTGAGTTCACCGGCGTACACCAAACCAATTTTCCAGGCGGTTAAATGTGGTAACGCACGGTCGTAATATCCACCGCCTTGTCCTAAACGATAACCAGATTGATCAATTCGTAGCGCTGGAACAACAATCGCTCCGATACTGGATAGATCTTCAAGGGCCGGACCGATTGGTTCCGAAATCTTTTTCTTGGTCACTAACTTTTCTGGATCTCCATCCCACTTAACCCATTCAAGATGTTGGCCATTTATTCGAGGCAAAACAAGAAGCTTTCCATCTCGCAAAAAGGCTTCATTGATCTCTGTGGTGCTTGGCTCAAACTCATATGAAATATAGGAGGCAATGGTGGATGCAGCCGCAATTTCTGGAGCTTTAAGAATCACATTGAAGTTACAGGAAATGAACTTTTGCTGGCGTTCGCGGCGGGCTCGATCACGTAACGCGCTTTTTTGATCTGTCATTTAAATCTCCCGCTAAATCCCAAAGATCAAACTGTTCAACAAGTAGGGTTCGATTATGTCAGAACACACACGGGTAGATGAGTTTCTAACCTCCTTACTCGCCATCTGCAAACCCCTGGAACCATTTGAGATGCCTTTACTGGATGCTCATGGTGCAACCCTTGCTGAAGATATTTATGCGGGTGATCGATTAGTTCTCAAAGCGGGAGCTCGGATTCGTTCCACTCAAATTGGATTAGCAGCATCTATTGGTCGCGATCATCTTCCAACCCGTCCGCATCCACGCGTAGTTGTACTTTCAGCGGGACCTGATTTAGTTGAACCAGGACAGCCGCTTAAGAATGCAAGTGATGAGTATGAAACCAACTCTTGGTTACTAACAACGGCAGTTCGTGAAGTCGGGGCGGTTGCCTACCGGGTTCACTCAATTCCAGATGATGAAGCTCAACTTCAAAAGGTAATTGAAGATCAGTTAGTGCGAGCAGATTTAATTATTATTAGCGGCGAACGTCACGATGATTCATTTGATTTGATCACCAGAACCCTTTCAGGACTTGGCGAAATCACCACGGTTGATATGGCGATCGAGGCAAGTGGCCGTCACAACTTCGGAACTATTGGTCCAGACAAGGTTCCGGTCGTGACACTTCCGGGAGATCCCATCGCTTCATATATTTCATTTGAACTCTTTGTTCGTCCAATGATTCGCACGATGCTTGGCGCATCAACTATTCATCGCCCATCTATTAAAGCGGCGCTAGAAAAGCCAATTGAATCTGCGACCGGAATGCGTTCCTATATTCGAGCAATTTTGGCCGAGGATGGAAAATCTGTAACTCCACTTGCTAATCAAGATGAGCAATCAACCTTGTCTGATGCAAATGCTTTCATTGCAATCTCCGAAGGTGACACTTCGCTGAAGACCGGTGATCAGGTAACAGTCGTCGTTCTAGAGCGTCGTTACATCTAGTTTCATGAACAATCGCTGGCCCGTTGTTTTGCAGGACCACGAGATTTATCTAAGACCTCTTCGTTTTCGCGATCGAGTGCAGTGGAATCGTGTGCGCGCAGAAAACCGCGAGTGGTTATCACCGTGGGAAGCAACGATCCCGCCCATCAGCGCAGAAAGCTACAAAGAGCTCCCTTCCTTCTTTGAGATGGTGAAGATTCTCAATCATGAAGCCCGCAACGGCCGGTCCCTGTCATTTGCCGTCTGGCAGGGCAAAAATCTGATCGGCCAGATTTCTTTGGGTGGAATCATTTACGGAGCGATGCGCGGTGGCCACATTGGATATTGGATTGATCGAAACTTTGCCAATCGCGGGTACACAACAAAAGCTGTTGAAATGCTTACCCAGTACGCATTTGATGAGTTAAAGCTGCACAGAGTTGAGATAAATCTGAGACCTGAGAATGCATCCTCTCGACGGGTCGCTGAAAAAGCGGGTTATGTTTTTGAAGGGGAACGCCCTCGGTACCTACATATCGATGGCCAATGGCGGGATCACATCTGTTTTGTGAAGGAAAATTCCGCGATCAAGTAGCGCTTAAATCCCAAGAAAACATCACCCCTTCCTTAAGATTTACCCATCATGGCTTCGGGACTTATTTACATTGCGATCATCGGTATGTGGGTCGCTTATTTCGCACCCCGTTGGATCCATGATCGAAATGAATTTTCTGGAAAATCAGTTGAACGTTTCAAGAGCGCACTTCGCGTTGTAGCAAATCAATCGCCACAAGATTCAACTTCTGGCGGAGCAATTCATATTGATTTAGATCGCGAAGCAAAGATTCGCCAAAGCCTGTTACGTCGCCGACTTACATTTCTATTAATTGCATTCTCACTTGTTACGACAGTTGTAGGTGGAGTTATGAAATCGATGCCATTTATGTATGCATTAGTTCCAGCATCAGGAATGTTGATCTACATCGCAAATGTACGTCGACATGTAATTACTGAACAACTTCAAAAGCGTCGTGTAACTCAACTGCACCGACGAAGCTCAGGTGTTTCTACGACTAACTTGGCAGAAGTTGTTCAGCCAAAGCCATCAACTGAACATTGGATTCCATTGTCAGAGCGCGAACTCAAGGGTGTAGTTATTTTGCCTAAGGGTTCTGCAGCTGTACGCAACGAATGGCAACCAACTGAAGTACCTGTTCCAACATATGTGAATGCGCCTAAGGCTGTAATTCCTAAGCGTGTTATTGATTTGACGATTCCGGGACAGTGGAGCGAAGAGCAAGAGCGTCTTGAGCGCGAAGCGCTTGCCGCTGCATCACCATCACGTGATGAGATCTTTGATCAGCAGCTAGCTGATGAAGCGGTTGAGCGTCTTAACCAAGCTCGCGCCGCTAACGAATAATTAAATCCAGGATTCAAACCACATACGAAGGTGCCAATCTTCATATGTCATTGCCTGCCCTGTAAATAAAGGTAAAAAGAACAGGAAGCAAAGCAGTACAAGGGTAAATACGCCAGCAACAATCGCCTGAGATACACCAGCCTTTAAGTGACTATCCAGCAACAACTTTGCACAGTAAATAATTGCAAGAATCATAAATGGTTCAATAATGATTGCGTAGAAAGAAAAAACGGTGCGTTGCTGCATCGCAAACCACGGTAAATACCCTGCAGCTATTCCTAGAACAACGATATTTGCAGCTGAATCACTTGTGCGTTCCGCCAAAGATTTAATCCAGTAGCCAATTACAACTGCTATCGCAATACATCCAATCCACCATAACAATGGAGTTCCCAAAGCTAGAACTTCTTGCGCGCAATCCTTTGCACCACAATCTTTAGGTGTTGCATAGAAAAACGAGGTTGGTCTACCCATCACTAACCAGCTCCAAGGATTTGCTTGGTAAGGATGCTTTTCAGTTAAACCTGTATGAAAGTTAAGCATCTCTTGGTGGTAGTGCAACCACGAGACAAATGGATTTGTTGACCATTGGCGATCCCAGCCACGATCAGAGATAAACCATCCAGTCCAGGTGAAGATGTAAACAGCGATTGGCAATAAACCATATTGCGCAAACTTTTTTGCAACTAAAATAAAAGTATCTCTAACATCATGGTTTACCAAGATTCGATACAAAGAGATGATTGCAATGATTGCAACAAAGTAAACAGCGCTCCACTTACAACCAAGAGCTAAACCAAATGCAAGGCCAGCCCACCAATGTCGATTGCGATGCCACAGCAAAACACCGACAAGTGTGAAGAAGGTTAGAAAAAGATCCAATAGCGCTGTCCGGGAATGAACTAAGAGCAAACCATCGACTGAGATCAACGCTGCACCCAGCGCGGTTAAAAATGGTGAGTAAAACAAAACATGAATTAAGCGGGCAAAGACTAAAATGAGCAAAGTTCCAATGATCGCTGAAGCAAAACGCCAGCCAAACTCATTGTCTCCAAAGAGCTTAATTCCGCTTGCTATAAGCCATTTGCCGACCGGGGGGTGCACGATGAATTCAGGTTTTGCCCCATCTACTTCAACACCATATTTCAGAAGATCTCGGGCTCCATCGACGTAATAGACCTCATCAAATACAAATCCCTTTGGTGTAGCCAGATTAAATATGCGCAACACAAAGGAGATCACTGCGATCACTAAAGGTGCGATGGCTGCCATGGGAGAAGAGTATGCGCGAATGACACAAATTACTGAGAGGATTAGCCCATGACGCTCATCTTGGCAGCTACTCCATTGGGAAATCCCGGTGATGCCAGCACTCGATTAAAGAGCGCAATTGAATCAGCATCAATTATCGCGGCAGAGGATTCACGCCGTTTTCATCGTTTGTGCGCAGATATCGAAGTGACCTTTACCGCCAAAGTGCTTTCCTTCTTCGAAGGCAATGAAGAGGATCGAACCCGCGAATTAATTGCTGAACTAAAGAGCGGTGCAACTGTTCTGGTTGTGTCAGATGCCGGAATGCCAACAATTAGCGATCCCGGTTTTCGATTGATGCGCGATGCAATCGCTGAAGGAATCGAAGTCTCTGTCATTCCTGGACCAAGTGCGGTCACGATGTCAGTTGCACTATCTGGATTACCGACAGATCGTTTTTCCTTTGAAGGTTTTCCTCCTCGCACTGCAGGTGCGCGTCTTGCAACATTTGAAAAGCTTCGCTTTGAAGAGCGCACAATGGTTTTCTTTGAAGCACCTCATCGCCTGAGCGATTCACTTAAGGATGCGGTGAATGTCTTTGGTACAGATCGTCGTGGTGCAATCTGTCGCGAAATGACAAAGCGATATGAAGAAACAATTCGTGGGTCTTTAGGAGAACTTTCTGCGTGGGCTGATGCCAATGAAATTCTTGGTGAGATCACTCTTGTCATTGCAGGTGCTGTTACAGATTCAGCATCGCTGACCGCTGCAGATATGGTCGGCAGAGTTCGTGAATTTGAGGCCGCTGGAATGGATCGAAAGTCAGCGATTGCAACTGTTGCCGATGAATTTGGCATCTCAAAGCGCCTCGTTTATGCCGCAGTCGTTGATGCGAATAAGATGAGCCAGTGACTAAGTCTTTCTACCTAACGACGCCGATCTATTACGTCAACGATGCTCCTCATATTGGGCATGCCTACACAACCGTTGCCGGCGATGTTTTAACCCGTTGGCACCGTCAAAAGGGTGAATCAGTCTGGTTCTTAACCGGAACAGATGAGCACGGTCAGAAAGTTATGCGTACCGCGGAACAAAACAATGTTGCACCTCAAGCATGGGTCGACAAGTTAGTTCAAGATGCGTGGAAACCAAACTGGGAACACCTCAATATTGCTAATGATGATTTCATCCGCACCACAGAAAAGCGTCACACAGAGCGGGTTCAAAAGTTTTTACAATCACTTAAGGATTCTGGCCATATCTATGCAGGTAAGTATGAAGGTCCTTACTGCGTTGGTTGCGAAGAGTTCAAGCTTCCTGGCGATCTCATTGAGATTGATGGCGCAAAGTGCTGTCCGATCCACAGCAAGCCAATTGAATTAGTAAATGAAAACAACTGGTTCTTCAAGCTTTCTGCTTTTGTGGAACCGCTTCTTGCTCATTACAAAAATAATCCTGATGCCTGCCAACCTGAAAGTGCGCGCAACGAGGTTGTGTCATTTCTTGAAGGTGGAGTTTCTGATCTTTCGATTTCTCGTTCAACATTTGATTGGGGTATTCCAGTTCCGTGGGATACAGATCAAGTTGTTTACGTTTGGTTTGATGCGCTTTTGAACTATGCAACAGCTGTTGGATTAACCGATGCACCTGACTCTGAAGGTGGCAAGAAGTTTGCACAAACTTGGCCAGCTGATGTTCACCTTGTAGGAAAAGATATTTTGCGTTTCCACGCAGTTATTTGGCCAGCGATGTTGATGGCCGCAGGTCTTGATGTTCCTAAGAAGGTTTTTGCACATGGTTGGTTGTTAGTCGGCGGCGAAAAGATGAGTAAGAGCAAGTTGACTGGTATTGCTCCAAAGGACATTACCGATCATTTTGGAATTGATGCCTTCCGTTATTACTTCCTTCGCGCAATTCCATTTGGAACAGATGGATCATTCTCATGGGAAGACATGAGCGCCCGCTACACATCAGAGCTAGCAAATGACTTTGGAAACCTGGCTTCACGCAGTGCTGCAATGGTTGAAAAGTACTGCGCAGGCTCACTTCCAGCGGTTAGCCATGATGCTGGTTTAGAGGCTGCACTTAAGGAAACTGTTGCAAAGGCCGATGCTGCAATGTGTGCACTTGATTTCCAGGGCGGCATTATGGCGATCATGGATTTCTGCAAGCAGGTAAATGGTTATGTAACTATTAAAGAGCCTTGGATTCTTGCAAAAGATCCTGCAAACCAAGCTGTACTTGAAGAGGTTTTGTACAACACCGCTGAATCACTTCGCGCACTTGCTGTTTTGCTACATCCGGTAATGCCACAGACCTGTGAAATCTTGTGGCAGAGCCTTGGTGCACAAGCAGCCCTTGGTGAACTATCTGCGCAAAAGATTTCAGATGTTGCAACGTGGGGACAACTTCCACAAGGTGCAACAGTTACAAAGACTCCAGTTTTGTTCCCACGTTTAGAAACTCCAGCTTCGTAACACATGGCTGATCGCCACAACCGCGATATCGATCGACCTCGCGCACCACTGCCAGAGCCTCTTCCGGTTCCAACAGTTGATGCACATGCTCATATGGAGATCGTTACCGATGCAGCATTTGATTCACAAGAAGTGGCTGATGTAATTGCCGAAGCAAAATCAGTAAATGTTGATCGAATTGTGCAGGTTGGTTATTCAGCAGAACAATCTAAGTGGTGTGTAGCTGCAGCAGAACAATGGAACACATCGGTATTAGCTGCAGTCGCTTTGCATCCCAATGAAGCACCAGTGGTTGCTGACTTAGAAGCAGATTTAAAGATTATTGAAGAGTTGGCACAACACCCTCGTGTGCGTGCAATTGGTGAAACCGGTTTGGATTACTTCCGTACTCCGCCTGAACTTCGCAAGCGCCAACAAGATTCTTTTAAGTGGCACATTGAATTAGCGAAGAAGACCAATAAAGCACTTGTGATCCATGACCGTGATTCACACGATGATGTTTTATCTGTGTTGCTTGAAGTTGGTGCTCCTGAAAAGACTGTCTTTCACTGCTTTTCAGGTGATGTAGATATGGCGAAGATCTGTATCGAACGTGGCTACATCCTGTCATTTGCCGGCACTTTGACCTTTAAAAACGCTCCAGCCTTACGTGATGCGGTAAAACTTGTTCCAATCGATCAACTGTTAGTTGAAACAGATTCGCCGTTCTTGGCACCTGCTCCTCATCGCGGTGCAGGAAATACTCCAGCACAGATTGCAAACATCGTTCGCGCGATGGCAACAGAGCGCAATCAAGATGTAGCAGAATTAGCTACAGCGCTTAGCAATAATGCAGAACGCATCTTTGGATCTTTTGCGCCATGACATTGTTAGGTGCGGCTCAGATCCGCGAACTTGCGGCAAAGCTAGATTTAAAGCCATCTAAATCTTTAGGCCAGAACTTTGTCATCGATTCAAATGTTTGTACAAAGATTGTCCGCACTGCAGGTGTTACAGCAGATGACATCGCACTTGAAATCGGACCAGGGCTTGGCTCTTTAACCCTTGCGATGTTGGAAATTGCTAAAGCAGTTGTGGCAGTAGAAATTGATCCACGCTTGGCACAACAACTTCCACTGACAGTTGCCGATCACTTTGCTCATCCAGAAAATCTGACAGTTATTAACAAGGATGCCTTGGCGGTCAACGAGCTTCCAATGCAGCCATCTGTGCTTGTTGCAAATTTGCCCTACAACGTTTCAGTTCCGGTTCTATTACATCTTCTAGAAAAGTTCCCAAGTATTCGCACCGGTGTAGTAATGGTCCAAGCAGAAGTTGCAGATCGCTTAGCGGCAAAGCCTGGCGGCAAGGAGTATGGAATTCCGAGCGTTAAAGCTGCTTGGTGGGCAGATGTTAAGAATGTGGGAACTGTTTCACGATCGATTTTTTGGCCCGCACCAAATGTTGATTCAAAGTTAGTTGGATTTACCCGACGCGAAACTGCGGGGCCCGAAGAGATGCGCGAAAAGGTTTTCACAATCATCGATGCAGCCTTTGCGCAGCGCCGAAAGATGCTCAGATCAGCACTTTCTAGCCTGTATGGCTCATCATCTGCTGCTGAAGAGATATTGATAAAAGCCGGTATTGACCCAACACTTCGCGGCGAAGCTCTGCAAGTTGAATCTTTTTGCAAGATTGCAGCCGTTGCACCTGACATTTTCTAATTGCAGTTATAGGGTCGCGACATGCCAGTAAAGAGTGTGACCGTGCGCGTACCTGCAAAGGTCAACCTTCAATTATCTGTCGGTCCTAAAGAAGCAGATGGGTATCACAACCTAGTTTCAGTTTTTCAAGCTATTTCAATCTTTGATGATCTAACAATCAAATTAGCTGAACCTGGTGCCGGTTTAACTATTGCAATCTCTGGCGATCAAACTCATGGCGTACCAGCAGATGCAAATAACTTGGCGGCAAAAGCAGTTGCGCTCATTTCAAAAGAGTATGACCTAGTTGTTGATGCACATATTGAAATTAAGAAATCTATTCCGGTTGCTGGTGGAATGGCTGGCGGAAGCGCAGATGCCGCAGCAACAATCGTTGGCATTGATTACTTGTACTCACTCGGAATGACTCGAGATGAGATGACCGAGATCGCTTCACAAATTGGTAGCGATGTTCCATTCATGCTCAGTGGCGGAACAGCAATCGGTCGTGGTCACGGAGATCAATTAACAGCAGCACTTTCTAGGGGCACGTATCACTGGGTGCTTGCATTGAGTACTCACGGATTATCAACACCTGCGGTGTACGCCGAATGCGATCGCTTGCGTGCAGAACTCGAAATTGTTGAACCACAAACTCATGAAGGATTAATGCAGGCACTTCTTGCTGCAGATTCTGCTGCCGTTGGTGCCGCGCTGATTAATGACCTTCAACCCGCTGCATGTTCATTGCGTCCAGCACTTCGTTTAGTTCTAGATGTAGGTCAGGAGTACGGAGCCCTTGGTGCAATTGTTTCTGGCTCAGGTCCAACAGTTGCATTTTTAGTTGCAGATGAAGAAGCAGGCCTTGATTTAGCGGTCGCTCTGACCTCTAGTGGGGTAGTAGGCAGCGTTGTACGGGCGTATGGCCCTGTGGCAGGGGCGAAAGTAATCTCGTAATCCCTCGTTAATTCAGGGGCGATGGTCGTCAGCACCACCATTTATGAGGGAGAATATGCGTTCCGCCATTGTGTAGTGGCTAGCACATGGGCCTTTGAAGCCCAGGGTCCAGGATCGATACCTGGTGGCGGAGCAACCGCCAAGTTTTTAAGGTCCGATAGAGTTCACTCGTGACCGTACAAACCGTGATCGTCCTCGCTGCAGGTGAAGGCACACGTATGAAGTCGGCAACTCCCAAGGTTCTTCACAGCGTTGCAGGTCGTTCGCTACTTGGACATGTGCTGCACGCAGTTCACCAACTTTCACCTAATGAAGTGCGCATCGTTGTCGGCTCAGGTCGCGAAGCGGTTGAAGCGCACATCGCACAGATCGCTCCTAAGGCAACAACTGTTTTTCAGGAGCACCGCGGTGGCACAGGACATGCAGCTCAATTAGCGCTCGCAGGCAATGCACCTAAAGGCACTGTTCTAGTTCTTGCCGGAGATACTCCACTTTTATCTGGTGATTCATTGGCGCAGTTTGTTGCTGCACATGCAGCAGGAAAGTTTGCAGCCTCCGTATTAACAGCTGAACATCCAGATCCAACTGGTTACGGTCGCATCATCCGCGATGACAGCGACGAACTACTTCGCATCGTTGAAGAAAAAGATGCAACTGATGATGAAAAGTTCATCTTTGAAATTAACAGTGGTGTGTATGCATTTGATGGGGAAAAGCTAGCCGCCTCAATTGGACAGTTAACCAATGCAAATGCCCAAGGCGAGCTGTACTTAACTGATGTGATTGGAATTTTAAAAACCGCAGGTGAATCAATTGCAGCAATCATGATTGATGATTTCACCGAAACCCTGGGCGTGAATGATCGCGTCCAGTTAGCTGAAAGCGCAGCGATGCTTCGTGATCGCATTAACGACCAGTGGATGCGTGCCGGAGTAACAATCATCGATCCAACAACTACTTGGATTGATTCAACAGTCGAACTTTCAAATGATGTAACACTTCATCCAGGAACTGCATTACTTGGTTCAACAAAGGTAGCCACAGGCGCTGTTATTGGACCTCGCTCGACCTTGACTGATTGCATCGTTAAAGAAGGCGCCTCAGTTCTGGAATCAATTGCAACCGAAACCATCATTGGTGAAGGCGCAAACGTTGGTCCTTTCACATATTTACGTGCCGGAACACAACTCGGCGATTTAACAAAGGCTGGTGCATTTGTTGAAATGAAGAACGCAGTTGTCGGAACAGGTTCAAAGGTTCCACATCTTTCATATGTCGGAGATGCAACTATCGGCGAAGGTAGCAATATCGGTGCTGCAACTATCTTTGTTAATTACGATGGTGTCGAAAAGCACCACACAACAGTCGGAGATCATGTCCGAATCGGCAGCGATTCAATGCTTGTAGCCCCTGTAACTATTGGAGATGGCGCATATACAGCCGCTGGTTCTGTCATTACTGAAGATGTTCCGGCAGGCGCGATTGGTGTTGGCCGAGCAAAGCAGAGAAATGTATTAGATTGGGTTCTGCGCAAGCGCCCCGGCACCAAGTCAGCACAAGCAGCAGAAAAGAAGGGCTAGATACATGAGCGAGATCCGTTTATCTTCTGAAAAGAGATTGCGCCTATTTGCAGGCCGCGGATTTCCTGAGCTAGCTGAAGAGGTCGCTACCGAACTCGGCATCCCACTAACACCCATGTCAGCATATGACTTTGCAAATGGTGAGATCTTTGTGCGCTTTGAAGAATCAGTTCGCGGTTGCGATGCATTTGTAATTCAAAGCCACACAAACCCTGTTAACAAGCAGATCATGGAACAGTTGATCATGGTTGATGCTTTGAAGCGTGCATCTGCAAAGCGCATCACCGTGGTTACACCTTTTTATGGTTACGCACGTCAAGATAAGAAGAGCCGTGGTCGCGAACCAATCACAGCTCGCTTGATGGCAGATCTTTTCAAGACAGCTGGTGCAGATCGTTTAATGTCAGTTGATCTTCACACCTCTCAAATCCAAGGTTTCTTTGATGGTCCAGTGGATCATTTATTCGCTCTTCCAATGCTTGCAAATTATGTTGGCAGCAAGGTTGATCGCACACGTTTAACAATTGTTTCCCCTGACTCAGGTCGAGTACGTGTAGCTGAACGTTGGTCAGATTTATTGGGTGGTTGCCCAATTGCATTTATTCACAAAACACGTGATCCACGTATTCCCAATGAATCAATAACAGGACGCGTTGTTGGTGATGTGGTTGGACAAACTTGTGTAGTTATTGATGACATGATCGATACCGCAGGCACAATTACAAAGGCAGTAGAAGCGCTATTTGATGCAGGTGCTGCTGATGTAATCATCGCTGCAACACATGCGGTGTTTAGCGGTCCAGCCGTTGATCGCTTGAAGAACTGCCGTGCATCTGAAGTTGTTATTACAAATACCTTGCCGATCTCTGAAGATCAGAAGTTCGACAATCTGACAGTGCTTTCAATCGCTCCACTTCTGGGCCGCGCAATCCGCGAGGTATTTGAAGATGGATCGGTAACAAGCCTGTTTGATGGTCATTCCTAAGCCTGAATTTGCTTCTTAGCGGGCCCAAAAGATACTGTTCGACCTGTTCCGGCGAGGGTAGCGAATAGCTTTCCGTTATCGACGGGTTAGGGATTTTCTCCTGCTGGAACTTTGTGTACGCACCGAAGAACCAGGAATAACTAGGAGA
>ENA-OUVC01000943-OUVC01000943.1-marine-metagenome-genome-assembly--contig:-NODE-943-length-18028-cov-2.151022_pt1 | contig 18028 bp, 13 predicted proteins | sample MGYA00248622_ERZ508571 | MGnify/ENA primary metagenome ERZ508571 (study PRJEB26236, sample SAMN06267175) | marine metagenome | isolation source: Columbia River Estuary | place: USA:Columbia River Estuary... | reverse complement strand
AACCAGAGACGTCTCCATCAGGAGATACAAATTTCTTATCGAGATCCACCCCAACTTTTTGGTCATAAATATCATAGAGGATTTTCTTGTCAACAGTTACTACACCCGTCTTCATGGTAATATCCCCATTGAAAGAATCACCCAACAAATATGGGCTGCCTTTTACCCTGTATTGGCTCACACGGATATATTCATGCGTCCATTTTTCTATCACGTGTTTATTGAAATTACCGATAGGATCCGGCTGGGCATTCACCATCAAAGCACTAAAAAAAGCGAAAATTATAAGAACCTGTTTCATGTGGTATAAATTAAAAGCCGCTTCGAATATACTGAAGCGGCTTTTATACGTTATGTTAAAATGAGTACTGCAAACTATCGCTTACTTTTATACTTTAATACAACAGTATATTCTCTTGTTGCAGCAGCAGGGTTCCACCTGAAATTTAAAGTAAACGTCTTTGTAGCCGGAACATAATTATTTACTTTTCCAGCCCAATTGGTAAGGGTGGCATTTCCAGAACAAGACCAAGTGACCAGATTTGTTGTAGGATTTATTGCCATTCTTAATCCATCAATACCACCTATACCACCGTTACCTGACCATCTGAATGAACCATTACCACTGGCAGGTATGTCTACCTCAGATACACCTGATGTAATCAAGTAGACATCTGAATTTCCAGCCAAAGAACCACTGAGTGCATCATTTGAAGGAACACCTGGAGAATTGTAACGCGTTACCAAACCTGATACGACTGTATAAATACCATCCCATTGGTTTTTCAATGCAATCTTATACACAACAGTCTTCAAGTTTTTAGCGATAGCAACACCCGACTTGCTTACTGAGCTGATGGTGAATGCCATACCATAGTTTTTGGTTGGATCAAGCGTTCCGGTATTGATCTGACAAACGAAATTAGGAGAAACCCTTGTTCCCTGTTTGATAACAACAGTTGGATTAGCAGATGTGAATGTCAAAACACTGGCTGGAAGAAGGGTTAGGCCACCAACAGCAGTAACTGCTGCATCATCTTTTGTAAAGGTTACCGTGATGTCTTCAGGAGCCTTGTCTACATTTTCGTAGTTCACTGAAAAAAGTTCCAGTGGCTGGTTGCCCGATTTTGACTCTAAGGCAATTGAGAAAGGGCTGCTTGAGGCCGCTGGCACTGCAATAAATGTACCACCTGCAAAACCACCCATACCATAGGTGCCGTTTTCAAATCCTTCGTCTTTTAAGCAAGATGAAAGGCTGAATACCGCGAAAGCGATCAGCGTGGGAATCTTGTATTTTGAAAAAATATTGTTCATTTCTTTACTTTTTGTGTGTGAATACATTGAAGTTTATTTGTGCCAGAATACTTTGGATGTAAACTGACTGATTGTTCCTTCAGCTTTAACATTTTCAGCATTGTAGTTGTACTCCGAAGTTGGATAAAGCAACCTCGATGGGATTTGGTTTGTTCCCCTTTCAGGAGCAACGGAAAGTGCTGGCGAAACTACTTTCAACCTGCGCACATCATTCCAAGTTTCCAGGATTCCAATGCCGTTCAAAGCAAGGTATTTCTGCCAGGCTATAGCAGTAATCTGGTTGGCCAAGGTTCCGCCAACAGGCCAAGCAACTTCAACATTTGTTTTGCGCAGATAGGCGTCAGCTGCAGTTGCTGCATTGGGTACTCCCAACCAGCTGAAAGATTCCCTTACAGCAAGGTTATATGCTGTTTGAGCGTTTCCACTGATCCAACCCCTGGCAGTTGCCTCAGCCACATAAAATGCAGCCTCAACAGAAGTCATTACCCACATTGGCATGGTAAATGACTTGCCTATTCCAAATCCTACTCCTGACGTGTTGTCAGAAGAATTGACGATCAATGGATCAGAACCATAAATTGTTCCCTTTAAAGCACCTCCGGCTTTGGGCGCACGATATACATAAGATACCCTTGGGTCAGCAAGTGTATTCATCAAACTGAGGGTGAAATTATTTGCCCTGTTGTAGTTGTCATTTTCATTGCCATTGATCGCATTGAACATTTTTGAACTATAGAAAGGGTTTGGCCTGTCAGCAACATAGCCCGGTTGAACTTCTGCACTCAAACCATTTCCGAGGTAGCCCGATCCTTCCGTGTTGATCTTCGCGATCTCGGCAGCAGGACTGAATGTGCTTGTACCCGTGGTGTGAATGAGCATCTTCAGTTTGACGGTATTGACAAATTTTGCCCATTTAACCTTGTCTCCAAAAAACATGATATCCCTTTTGAGGATGTTGGTGTTCTTGTTAACATCAGCCGCTTTGATCAAAGCCAAACCAGCATCCAACTGGGCATATAATGCCTTGTACACATCTTCTCCTTTGTCGTATGTAGGGCGGATGTTACCAACAAGATCAAAAGCCTTTGAATAGGGAACATTGTTATAGAGATCCACCAAATTGATCATTTCATAGGCACCAAGTACTTTGGCAATTCCTTCATAATAGGTCCAACCTAATTCCTTGGATTTCTTCTCAATTGCTTTGTATTGACCTGCGGTGTAGTAAACACCTTCAAAAATGCCGGCTCCAAAATCATTGGTGATGTTGTAGCTCATTTCGACGGTAGAACGAGAATAAGAACCTGCAGCACTCCAATAACCCAGCCAGCGTGCCATAAAATCCCAGCTGCTTGCATTGCGGGCAGCAGTGGTTGTCATTTGGGGGGCAAGAGCGAGATCGGGAGTGATAAGCGACTCAGTGGCCGAATTAGGATTCGTATTGATGTTCAGGTAATCTTTCTTACAGCCGGTCAGGATCAATCCTGCAAAGGCTGCGATCATTATATATTTTGTTTTAAACATGGTTGTGGTTTTACGTGTGATTGTATTAGAAACGCAGGTTAACGTTAAAACCATAGATCCTTGAAGGAGGAAGCTGGCCAGTTCCGTTTACACCCAATGCATTTCCTGTGGTGTTCGCAAACTCAGGGTCAGACCATTCGTTCGTTTTAGGCAGGAACATGAGCAAGTTCCTACCAACCAAACCAATTGAAACTCCTTTGATGAATCTTGCGCTCTTGATCAGTGATGATGGCAAATCGTAAGAAAGGGCAAGTTCCCTGATTTTCCAGGCCGCAGCGCTGGTCAAATAGTTGGATTGAATTCCTCTGTTGGTTGCAGACGCTTCAAAGAAACCGTAGCCACCTGCACGAACAAGTACATCGGTGTTTTGTACATATTTACCACTTGCATCAGCATACACCGAGTTTGGAACCACAAAGCGCATACGGCCATTTGTAGCACTGCGAATAGATATACCCGTGAAATCCATGTCTGGACCTGCTCCGTTGTACACCTGATGACCAGCCCTGTAATCTGCGGTAACTGTCAGGCTTAAACCTCTCCACTCAAACGAAGGCGTAACACCGAGGATGTATTTGGGCATTGTCCTTCCAAACATTGTAACGATAGGATTTTGAGAAGGAAGGCCTGTTGTTGCATTTACAATCACTTTTCCTTCTGGAGAGCGGATGTAATCTGTCAATTTGAACATAAAGGCAGGATAGCCCGTAATAGCAAAGTTAGAATTACCGATACCCACTTCGGGCAACCCTTCATATACTGAGTTTACCTTGCTGTCTTGCAATGTAAAGTTTCCTTTGAAGTTGAACCTGAATTCACCAAGATCAACTACCGGCGTAAGGCGAAGATCAAACTCCAACCCTTTGTTGGTAAAGTCAGCAGCGTTTACCAATGAAGAAGAATAACCAGTAGAACGGCTCAACTGGATGCTAAGGATCTGGTTAGTATTGTCTTGGACATAGGCAGTTGCTTCAATGCTTACCCTGTTTTTGAACAAGGACAATTCGAAACCAACTTCTTTTGACAATACAAACTCAGGTTTGATACCAGGATTGTTTACGCTTGAGCTGGCTTGGAAACCAGGTAAACTTCCATAGGGGAAACCGCCAGCAACACCATAAGTAGGCTCAAGTGAGTAAGCACCAAGGTTTACGTTACCTGACTGGGAAACCGATCCCCTTAATTTTAAATAAGAAATTACATCGCTGTTTTTGATGGCCTTGATGGCATCGCTCAGTACAACTGAAGCAGAAGCTCCGGGATAAAAGAAAGATCTTCCAGTGATGGGCAAACGGGAATCCCAGTCGTTGCGACCAGTTACCTCCAAGAAAGCCCAGTTGTCATATCCAACCGATGCTTTTCCAAATACACCCATGAGCTTGGTTTCAGAGAAGCTTGCGCTTGCGCCTGGTTCACCCGTTCTGTTGGATATATTGAAAAGTGTCGGGATAATCAGGTTGCTACCAGAAACACTAACCGATTTGGAGAATGTTTCACGGTAAGATTGACCAATCAAACCATCAACAGAGATCTTTCCAAAGTCTTTTTGACCAGCAAGGAAGGCCTCTGAGGTAATTCTTGTTCCTATGCTCTGTCCATCAGAAACGCTGGCAAAAACATCATTCACAGAATTGTACTTACCTGATGTTTTTGCAAAGGGAGAGTATGTAAAGGCCTCAGATGTACTCCGTGAATAACTTGAACCGACTGTTGTACCCAAACGGTAAGTGGCAGTCAACCAAGGAAGAATTTTATAGTTCAGGGTTGAAGTACCGATAAGGTCATGGGTAGTTCCCGTTGAACGAGCCCTGTCCAAAATGTAATAAGGATTGCTGGCATAATCATTGAAATAATCATTAGGAGTAGACCATTCATCCGTTCTCCAATTCTTATAACTTGTCAAAGGAATATTCTGGGCAGTATTGAATACTTCATAATACGCGCCGTTAGAAGCCACGTCGTATTGAGACTTGGTATAGGTAATGGTGAAGTCAGCATTGAACTTGCCGAACTCTTTGGCAGACTTGAAGCTGAAGGTTGTCCTTCTGTTCTTGTCGCCGGCCAATGTACCAGAGATGGTTGCATCCTGAAAAGAAAGGTAAAAATCCTTGGCAGACATGGAAATATCACTTTGTGAAGTGATGCCAGTCTCAAAGTATTTCATTTTTTCACCTGGAAGTGCTGAATAAGGAATCTTCTGTATCTCTCCTTTTGCATTTGGACGACCCAATTCCCTTATTGAACCATCAAACTCATCACCATATTGTTGGTTTTCAACGGGATCAAAAACCCCAATACCGTTTGCGTCAATGGCTGAACCTTGTCCAAACTGTGTTTGGAACTCAGGAAGAAAAGCGATTTGCTCAAACTGGGTAGAGTTACTAATATTGATTACCGGATTTCCACTTTTGGTTCCCCTTTTGGTTTTAACAAGGATAACCCCATTAACACCATCCGGTCCATACAAAGAAGCCGCAGATGCACCTTTAAGGATACTGATATCATCAACATCGTTGGGGTTCAAGCGGTTCAGGAATCCAAGCGCTACAGGTACTCCATCAATAACCAACAAAGGCTGGTTGTTTCCCGTCAGTGAACGGATACCACGAAGGGTAATCCTTGTATCGGCAAATACACCATTGTTTACAGTGGAAATGTTCAAACCGGAAACTTTACCGGTAAGACCATTTTGGATGTTAACCGCCTTGGCGGTAGTGATATCCTTGCCGGAAACCTTTGCAACAGAATAACCAAGCTGCCTTGGTTGCTTCTGGATACCGAGTGCCGTTACAACTACTTCCTGCATCTGGCCTTCGCTTGTGGCCAAAATAACAGTTGTGTTGTTTCCAGCAACAGGAACAACTTTTCCAGTGAATCCTGTGGCAGAAACACTGAGTTGTCCTTTTTCCTTGATCGAAATCTTAAAATTACCGTTAGCATCCGCTTTTACGGCGTTTTGCGTTCCCATTTCCGTAACCGTTGCAAAGGGAACTGATTCTCCCTTGTCATTTTTGATCACGCCGGAAACGGTTCTTGTCTGGGCGAAAACTGTCATGCCAAACAGCAGACAGATCACCAGCATAGAGGCCAATTTTCTCATGTACCGAGTTTTATGGTTATTAAATAGTTGATAAACACACCAATTGTGTGTAGTTATCAACACAATATTAATATTTTTTATCAAATTGTTAAAATTTTCCTAAGAATAGATGAAATATTCAATAATAAGGTAAAAAAAAGGGAGAATTTAGATTTTATTCTATGTTCTCCCTCTTTAACTATATAATATCTATAGAAACTGGTAAGCCTATATGTATTGGTTGATGATGTTTTCCAACCACTCTTGGCGACCAGAGGTCATTTTGGGCTCACCGGCCTTGAATGCAAAATTCCTTAAATCCTCCAGGCTGAGCTTTCCTTCCTCAAACAATTTGCCTTCTCCTGCGTCAAAGGAAGCATACCGGTTTTTGCGGAATTCACTATAAGGGGATTTTTGCAGGATATTGTCCGCCACAACCAAGGCCCTTGCAAAAGCATCCATTCCGCCAATATGGGCATGGAAAATATCCTCCATGTCTGTAGAATTCCTCCTGGTCTTGGCATCAAAATTAACACCACCCCCTGCAAATCCTTTTGCTTCGAGGATGATCAACATTGACTCCACCAGTTCATTCAGGTGCATGGGAAACTGGTCCGTATCCCATCCATTCTGGGAATCGCCCCTGTTGGCATCGATGCTGCCCAACATGCCAGCGTCTACAGCAGTCTGCAGTTCGTGCTGGAAAGTATGTCCGGCAAGGGTGGCATGGTTAACTTCAATGTTCAATTTGAAATCATCTTGTAAGCCATACCTGTTCAGGAAACCAATAACGGTGGCTGAATCATAATCGTATTGGTGCTTGGTGGGTTCGCAGGGCTTGGGTTCAATGAAGAACGTCCCTTTGAAGCCGTTCTTTCGCGCATAGTCTTTTGCCGTATGAAGGAACCTTGCCAGGTGCTCCTGCTCCCGCTTCATGTCTGTATTGAGCAGGGTCATATAGCCTTCCCTACCACCCCAGAATACATAGTTTTCACCACCCAAACGGATGGTGGCATCCAGTGCATTCTTTACCTGCGTTGCCGCATGGGCCAATACATTGAAATCAGGATTGGTGCTGGCGCCATTCATGTAACGGGGGTTGGAAAATACATTGGCCGTGCCCCAGAGCAGCTTCACACCACTTGCTTTTTGTTTCAGGTCTGCATAATCAACAATGGCAGACAGGTTGCTTTCATATTCAGCAAGATTGGCGCCTTCATCAACCAAATCAATGTCGTGGAAACAATAATAAGGAACCCCAAGCTTGGTAATGAATTCAAAAGCTGCATCCATCTTCTCCTTGGCCCTGTCAACAGCATTGGATGCAGTATCCCATGCAAATTGTTTGGTGCCAGGTCCGAATGGATCAGCACCGGTATTGCAGAAACTATGCCAATAGGCTACAGCAAAACGGAAATGTTCTTTCATTGACTTTCCTGCGATGACCTGGTTTTCATTGTACCATTTGTAGGCCAATGGATTGTCTGACCCGACCCCTTCAAAGTTTATTTTACCAATTCCGGGGAAAAATTCCTTGTTGCCCAATGTTACAGACATACGATTTGTGTTTTTAAAATTTTATAATGATAAAGATAGAGCTGTTCTTTTAAAATGAGATTGATCGCAGGTTTAAAATTGAAGGCTATTTAACCAATTGCCATACGCATCTTTGTATTGTGCAGTCAATGCAGCTTTGGGTTCGACCCTTCCCAAAACCTTCAATCCTTGAAATGCTTCCTTTGTGTCCTTGAAAATTCCTGATCCCAGGCCTGCCCCTCTTGCTGCCCCTTGGGCGCCATCGGTATTGACAAGCTCAATGGTTGCACCAGTAGTATTGGCAAATGCTTCAGTAAAAATATCACTCTGGAACATGTTGGCTTTTCCTGCCCTGACGGTATTGATGTTAAGCCCCATTTTCACCATGATTTCAATACCGTAGAAAAGGGAAAAAACAATCCCCTCCTGTGAAGCCCTTGCCAGGTGGGCATTGTTGTGGCGGTTGAAATGCAGGTTCTTGATCATGGAGCCTGGATCCCTGTTTTCCAGCACCCGCTCTGCCCCATTTCCGAAAGGATAACAAAGCAACCCTTCAGACCCCACAGGAACAGCAGATGCCAGCCTGTTCATTTCAGGATAAGAATGGCCACTGAATACATTTTTCTGCAACCAGCTGTTGAGAATCCCTGTACCATTGATACAAAGCAATACACCATATCTTTTTTTAGCTTCTGTGTGATTGACATGAACGAAAGTGTTCACCCTTGACTGAGGATCATAGGAGGGTTGATCGATGACCCCATACACAACGCCTGAAGTACCTGCCGTTGCTGCTATTTCACCTGGCTCTAATACATTCAAAGAAAAGGCATTGTTGGGCTGGTCTCCCGCCCTGTATGACACAGGAATATTCGCTGAAATACCCAATGCTTCAGCCGCCTGCGGCGTCACAAAACCCTGCTCTCCAAACTGAGGAACGGTTGAACAAAGCAAGCTTTCACTGATGCCATAATGCTTCAGCAAATCATGGGAAATGGTCTCATTTTTGGCATCCCAGAGGATGCCTTCAGAAAGACCTGAAACAGTTGTTTTCATTTCACCCGTCGTGCGAAAAGCGATATAATCTCCAGGCAACATGATCTTGTGAATCCTTGCATAGGTTTCTGGCCTGTTGTCCTTTACCCATTTCAATTTTGATGCAGTAAGATTGCCAGGAGAATTCAAATAATGCGCAAGACAAAATTCCTCGCCCAAAGATTTGAAGGCGGCGTTACCGGTTTCAACAGCACGGCTGTCGCACCAAATGATGGAAGGCATCACCGGTACCCCATCCCGATCCACTGCCACCAGGCCATGCATCTGGTAGGATATGCCAATGGCTGCAATTTCATCTTTATCAAAGGCATATTCATTGGCCAATAGGCTCATGGCATTGCAGAGTTCATCCCACCAAAGATTGGGATCCTGTTCAGCAAATCCCTTTTCAGGAGAAACAATTTTCATCTCCGATGAAGGAGAAAATGCAGAAGCAACACATTCACCACTATCAATGGCTACCAAGGCACATTTCACAGAAGATGACCCAATATCTACTCCCAATAAATACTTCATTGTTTTATTTTTTTATCCTGACGCTGATCGGGTAAAATTTCAAACCAAGCGACCTAAGAAATTATTTGATGGTTGAAAAACGATAAATGGTCTGGCTTTTCCAGGTTTCTCCCGGTTTCAACAAAGTTGTTGGAAACGAAGGCTGGTTGGGGGAATCAGGAAAATGTTGTGTTTCCAAGCAGAACGCAGTCCTGTATTGATACGCTATACCCCTTCCTTTTTCTTTGCCACTCAAGAAATTACCTGTGTAAAACTGGACACCAGGTTCTGTGGTAAAAACTTCCATTTTTCTGCCAGATGTTTTCTCGGTTACTACCACCGCAGGTGTTTTGTTATCATTTGCATTGAACACAAAATTATGGTCATACCCCAGGCCGTAAATCAATTGCTGCTCATTGGCTGCGATGTCCTTCCCTATTGGCTTTGCTGTAGTAAAATCAAAAGCTGTTCCTGCTACTTCCTTCAATTCTCCAGTTGGTATCAAGGTACTGTCTACAGGCGTAAACCTGGATGCATTGATCATCATGTCATGATCGAGAATGGTCTTGGAAGGATCACCCGTCAGGTTGAAATACGCATGGTTGGTTACATTGACAAGGGTGGGTTTATCTGTTGTGGCAGCATAGTCAATGACCAGGCTGTTGTCCTCCCGCAGGGAATAAATAACGGTAAGGTTCATTTCACCCGGATACCCATTTTCACCATCTTTTATTTTGATGGAAAAACTGATCGCATCATTCATCTGCTTCGCATCCCAGACCTGTTTATCAATGCTATTGACGCCACCATGAAGGGAGTTTACACCGTTGTTTTGAGGTGCTGAAAATGACTGGCCATCAATGCTAAATTTTCCTTTGGCGATGCGGTTGGCATAGCGCCCTACAATACACCCAAAATAAGATTTACCGGCAAAAAGATCCTTGGCACTGTCGTATCCCAACAATACATTTTCCAACTTTCCTTCCTTGTTAGGAACCTGGATGGCCAAAATGGTTGCGCCATAGTTTGAAAAAGCCACAGACATACCATTCTTGTTCGACAAACTGAACATCTGCACTTTTTTCCCATCAAGGGTGTCAGTAAAAGCCTTTTCCATTTCCATATCAGCATTGGTTTTGTTGTTTTTTTCAGGCTCAATCACACATGAGGAGAAGCCAAGGAGAAGCATTTGTAAAATGACAAGCAGTTTTTTCATTTCATTCGTTTGAGATCAGACAGGATTGCCCGAAAATGCAATATAATATTTTGCGACGAATCAACCCTCCTGAAGCATCATTGGGCTCAACCTGGGCGATTGGATAACGGATTGAACCAAAACAATCTCTTGTTGTTACGAAATAGGGAAAAAAGAGGAATTATAGATAAGATAACCCCTCCCCCGTTTTTTACAAAGGTTTAAAAAGCTGAATTTTGCGTTTTTAAAAGAATGAGCAATATGCACGAGGAAAATGATGATATTTTAGAACAGGTTACTTCGTCAGAATACAAATACGGATTTGTTACTGATATTGAGGCTGATGAGGCGCCAAGAGGGCTCAGCGAAGACACCGTAAGGTTCATCTCCGCCAAAAAAAATGAGCCTGCATGGATGTTGGCCTACCGTTTGAAAGCATACAAGCATTGGCTTACCATGGAAGAGCCCAAATGGCCCAATGTGGAATATCCCCCCATCAATTACCAGGATATCATCTACTATTCAGCGCCCAAACAAAAAATTGCACCTGATAGCCTTGATGATATTGACCCAGAACTTAGAAAAACATTCGAAAAGCTCGGCATCTCACTCAATGAGCAAAAAAGGCTCTCCGGGGTAGCTGTAGATGCTGTAATTGACAGCGTTTCTGTGGCCACCACCTTCAAGGAGGAACTTTCAAAAGTTGGGGTGATTTTTTGTTCCATGAGCGAAGCCATCCAGGAGCACCCTGACCTGATCAAAAAATACCTTGGTTCAGTTGTGCCTCCTACAGACAACTATTTTACTGCCCTGAACTCAGCTGTATTTAGTGATGGATCATTTTGTTTTATCCCCAAAGGGGTAAGATGCCCCATGGAGCTGTCCACCTATTTCCGCATCAATGCGGCCAATACCGGTCAATTTGAAAGAACCCTGATTGTAGCGGAAGATGAGGCATATGTCAGCTACCTTGAAGGTTGCACTGCTCCCATGCGGGATGAGAACCAGCTTCACGCAGCGGTTGTTGAAATCGTTGCCATGGAAAAAGCGGAGGTAAAATACTCTACTGTACAGAATTGGTACCCCGGAGACAAGGAAGGAAAGGGTGGCATCTTCAATTTTGTGACCAAGCGTGGCATCTGTTCAGGTGCACACGCCAAGATTTCATGGACCCAGGTTGAAACCGGATCCAGCATCACCTGGAAATACCCCAGTGTAATCCTCAAGGGTGACTACAGCATTGGCGAGTTTTATTCGGTTGCTGTTACCAATAATTTTCAACAGGCCGATACAGGAACCAAGATGATTCACTTGGGAAAGAACACCAAGAGCCGGATTGTTTCCAAGGGTATTTCTGCGGGCAAGAGCCAAAACTCTTACCGCGGTTTGGTGAGTGTTGCAAAGAATGCAGGCAATGCGAGAAACTTTTCACAGTGCGACTCATTGCTCCTTGGAGATAAATGCGGTGCACATACTTTCCCATACATAGAGGTCAAAAACAATACTGCTGTTGTAGAACACGAGGCAACAACTTCCAAGATTGGTGAAGACCAGATTTTCTATTGCAACCAACGGGGCATTGATACGGAAACCGCTGTAGCATTGATTGTCAATGGTTTCGCCAAAGAAGTAATGAACCAACTTCCCATGGAATTTGCTGTAGAAGCCCAAAAATTGCTGGCCATCAGCCTTGAAGGAAGTGTCGGATAATTTCAAATTAAAAAGTCAAAAGAAAAATATGCTTAAGATCAACAATCTGCAAGCCAGCATTGAAGAGAAAGAAATCCTCAAGGGCATCAACCTCGACATCAAGCCGGGTGAGATTCATGCCATCATGGGGCCCAATGGCTCAGGCAAAAGTACCCTGGCGTCCGTACTCGCAGGCCGGGCAGACTACGAGGTAACTGGAGGAACTGTGGAATTCATGGGCAAGGATTTGCTGGAGCTTTCTCCAGAAGACAGGGCCAAAGAAGGATTGTTTCTTGCCTTTCAGTATCCTGTCGAGATACCTGGTGTTAGCACAACCAACTTTATGAAGTCTGCGGTAAACGAAAAAAGAAAATACCTTGGGCTGGAACCCCTGGATGCTGCACAGTTCCTCAGGAACATGAAGGAGAAAATGAAATTGGTTGAAATAGACCAATCGCTTCTCTCCCGCTCATTGAACGAAGGATTCTCCGGAGGTGAAAAGAAAAGAAATGAGATTTTCCAAATGGCCATGCTTGATCCCAAACTCGCCATTCTGGATGAAACGGACTCAGGCCTTGATATAGATGCCTTGAGGATTGTGGCCAATGGTGTAAACCAATTGCGTACAAAAGACAATGCATTCCTCGTGGTAACACATTACCAGCGTTTGCTTGATTATATCGTTCCAGACTTTGTTCATGTACTGTACAAGGGCAGAATTGTCCGTTCAGGTACAAAAGAATTGGCAAAAGAATTGGAAGTGAAAGGATACGACTTTATCAAAGCTGAAGTGGATCAGGAAATGGCGTAACCCGCAAAAGTGTAAACGGAAAATGATGGATGCAACAAACATATTGAAAGAAGCATTTGATAAGCAAAATAGCCCAGGTGGAAACCTTGCGGAATATCAACAACAGAACTGGAGCATGTTTTCCGGATTGGGATTGCCTGCCCTCAAGCATGAGGAATGGAAATATACCAGGATCAGCAAAGTATTTACAGACAAATTGGTCATCAACAATGATAGCCATCTCAGCCAGGATGCACTGGAGAAATTAATCCTGAAGGAAACAGAAAATGCCAACCGCATCGTTTTCTTCAATGGCCAATTTCTTGAAGCAATGTCCATTACCACAGACAGTGCTGAAGCCATCTGCATCAAGCCACTTGAAAAAGCGGCAGGTGATGAAGATGCAGACTTTGTCAACACCAACCTTGGCCACAGCCAGCGCTACCATGGTGATGGCATCAATGCATTGAATGCTGCATTCGCCAATGGTGGCGTATACATCAGGGTAAACAAAGGGGCCATCTTGAACAACCCGATCATCATCTACCATGTTTCAGATTCAAGCCATGGCCTTCGCTTCAGCCAACCCCGCATCCTGGTCAATATCCAGGAAGCTGCACAAGTTGAATTGATTGAAACCTATACCAACATGGGTGGTGGAGAAAACCTCACCAATGAAGTGGTAGAAATTTCAGCTGAGAAAGATGCAGTCCTCCATTATGTAAAATTGCAGCATGAAGGAGAAAAAACAAATCATGCTGGTACTACCCATATCAGGCAAACAGGCAAATGCCTTACCCATGCTGTTACCGTTACCTTAAGTGGTGCCATCGTAAGGAACAACCTCAACATGGTGATGGAAGCAGAACATGGTGAAAGCCACATGTATGGCCTCTACCTGCTCAATGGAAATACCCTGGCAGACAACCATACCATCGTAGACAATGCCATGCCCCATTGCTTCAGCAACGAACTGTACAAGGGTATCATGAATGATGGATCGACCGGTGTTTTCAATGGCAAGATTTTTGTCAGGAAAGATGCCCAAAAGACCAATGCTTACCAGTCCAATAAAAATATTCTGGTCGGAGAAAATGCTTCCGCCAATACCAAACCCCAACTTGAAATCCTTGCCGATGATGTGAAGTGTTCGCATGGATGTACCATCGGAAAGCTTGATGAGGATGCACTTTTTTACCTGAGGGCCAGGGGTATTTCCGCAGACAATGCAAGATCAATGTTGCTCCATGCGTTTGCCATTGACATCCTTGAGCAAATCAAAAATGACCAGATTCGCACATACGCAGAGCAACTGGTTGCCGAGCGGTTATCCTTCAACATTTAAACAATGAAAACAGAAGGAACATATGATGTACAGGCGATAAGGGCACAATTCCCCATCCTTTCCAGAAAAGTAAAGGGAAAGGACCTGGTATACCTCGATAACGCGGCAACTGCACAAAAGCCTTTGGCTGTAATTGATGCGCTTGTACACTACTATTCTCATTACAATGCCAATATCCACCGTGGGTTGCATACCCTTGCAGACGAGGCTACAGCAGCATATGAAGCATCAAGGACGGCTGTAAAGGATTTTGTTGGCGCATCATCACCCGACGAAATCATCTTTACAAAAGGAACCACAGACAGCATCAATCTTGTTGCACATTCCTGGGGAAAATCATTTCTGCAAGAAGGCGATGAAATCATCATCACATCACTCGAGCACCATGCGAACATCGTTCCATGGCAAATGATTGCGGCAGAAAAAAAAGCCATCCTCAGGGTTATCCCCATAGACGACAATGGCATTCTTGACATGGAAGCATTCAAGGCGATGCTGGGGGCCAAAACGAAATTCGTATCAGTGATTCATGTCTCCAATGCCCTGGGCATCATCAATCCTGTTGAAGAAATCATCGAGCTTGCCCATCAGCACAATGCATTGGTCTTGGTTGATGGAGCACAATCAAGCGTTCACCTGGATATTGATGTGCAGACACTGGGCTGCGATTTTTATGCTTTTTCTGGACACAAGATTTACGGCCCTACTGGTGTAGGAGTGCTCTATGGAAGAAAAGATTTGCTTGAATCCATGCCCCCCTATCAAGGCGGTGGAGAAATGATCAAAGAAGTCAGGTTTGAGCACACCACCTACAATGAACTTCCTTTCAAATTTGAAGCGGGAACACCCAATATTGCAGATGTCATTGCACTGAAAGCTGGAATTGATTTTATCAACAATATTGGCAAGGCTGTTATCAGAAAACATGAAGAAATGCTGCTGGAATATGCCACAGCCCAATTAAAAGATATAGCAGGACTAAGGATCATTGGCGATGTAAAAAACAAAGTGAGTGTCATTTCTTTCGTCATTGATGGTGTTCATCCACAAGACCTTGCTATCCTGCTGGACAACCAAGGTGTAGCAGTTAGAACAGGCCACCACTGCGCGCAACCCCTTATGCACAGGCTTGGCATTGTTGGAACAACCAGGGCTTCCTTTGCTGCCTACAATACGCTTGAAGAAATTGATGTGTTGACACAAGCCCTCAACAAATCTTTGAAGATGCTTTTATAAATGAACAACCAAAAGACCATAAAAAATATAGAACAGGATCTCATTGATGATTTTTCTCTCTTTGAAACATGGGAGGAAAAATACGAGTACCTGATAGACCTCGGCAAAAAATTGGCGCCATTGGATCCGGCCTTCAAAACAGAAGACCGAAAAATAAAAGGTTGCCAGTCCAGTGTTTGGATTCATTCATATAAAAAAGATGGCCTTGTACATTTTGAAGGGGACAGTGATGCCATCATTGTCAGAGGATTGGTGGGATTGATGATCATGGTGTTGAATGGGCAACCCTCCAAAGAAATTGTAGGTGCACCACTGGACTTCATCAACACCATTGGCCTCAGTTCTCATCTTGCCCAGACGCGATCCAATGGATTGAGGGCCATGATCAAGCAGATGAAGATGGATGCAGGAGTGTTGGGGTGAGGTTGAAGAAAAAATACAAAATGAAGACAGAAGAGCAAATAAAACAGGAAGTCATCGAAAAGATCAAAACCGTTTTTGATCCGGAGTTGCCTGTCAATATCTGGGAGCTTGGGTTGATTTACGAAGTCAATGTTGTACCCATCAACAATGTCCAGATCATCATGACACTGACAGCACCGAGTTGCCCTGCGGCACAATCACTTCCCCATGAAGTAGACCAAAAAATCAGGGAAGTAGAAGGCATCAATGATGTTTTCGTCGAAATTACATGGTCTCCTGCATGGACCAAGGACCTGATGAGTGAAGAGGCAAAGCTTGAGTTGGGCTTTCTCTGATATTGATAGTGGAAAGATTCTAAAAACAATAATCAAGTAAAAAACCTTGCCGGGTTTTACACAAAACTGAAATTTCATTTGCATTTCTCATGAAACGCTGTTGATGACAGTACCCTGAATGAACGATTTGATGATGGATGATATGGTCGCAGCAATCCTTTTCCGGGCTTCAAAGCTGATCCAGGAAATATGAGGCGTGATGATGGCATTGGGCAAGCCTATCAAAGGGTGATCGGCAGGTGGAGGCTCCTTTTCTAGCACATCCAGCAATGCTGCAGCAATTGTTTTGTTCATCAGGGCATTTCGAAGGGCCATGGTGTCAATCAACCCACCTCTTGAGGTATTGATGAGTAGCGCATCGGATTTCATATTAGATAAAAACCCATGGTTAATTAGCTTATCTGTTGCATCATTGAGCGGGCAGTGAAGGCTGATCACATCAGCTGTTTGGGCCAGGGTTTCAAGATCAACAAAACGGCGATTGGGCAACTGAAGATCCCTTGTATGATGGTAAATGATTTGCATGCCCAGGCTTTCTGCCATGCCTGCAAAACAGGAACCAATATTGCCCATACCGATGATTCCCATGGTCTTACCATGCCATTCTCGGATAGGCGTCAAAGTATAGGTCCAATCAAGGTGAGAAGACCAATCCCCATTTCTTACCGAGAGATCGTGCACAGCTACTTGGTTGCTATGGTGCAAGAGCATTGACAATGCATGCTGGGCCACTGAAAATGTTCCATACCCTGGCACATTACACACTGGCACGCCTGCTGCGGCACATGCTTTTATATCAACACAATTGTATCCTGTTGCAGATACAACAACCAATTTCAGTTGTTTGAAATGATCTAACTCAGGAATACCTACCAACGCTTTGTTGGTAATCAGCACATCAACATCCTTGTCTAAGGCAGACAGGTCTTCCCTGCTGGTGCGATCATGAAATACAACCTCCCCAAAAGATCTCAAGTAAGTCCAGGATATGTCTTCCTGAAACAAGGTATATCCATCCAATAATAAAATTTTCATTGCCGGCTTTTATTTAACCAGATGATTGGGCAAATCCTCTACGCGTTTGCAGCAAACCTGATCCATGACCTGGTAAAGCTGTGTTTTCAGCATTCCCATCATGTGATCAGCCCCTTCATCTCCCAAAGCAGCAACTGCATACATGAAAGACCTGCCAAGGAAGGTAAAATCTGCGCCAGCAGCCAGTGTACGGGCTATGTCTGGGCCTGTGCGGATACCGCTGTCCATCATCACTTTTATTTTGCCCTTGTATTTGTCAACCACAGGACCAAGAGACTTGATGGCAGATTGGCCGGCATCGATTTGCCTTCCACCATGGTTTGAGACCAGCAAACCATCAATGCCCAATGAAACAGCCATGTCCGCATCTTCTACTGTAGCACATCCTTTCAATATGATTTTCCCTTTCCATCTTTCGCGGATGGGTGCAATCTTCTCTGAGTTGAGCCTGCCTGCAAAAGTGCGGTTCATGAATTGTCCCAATTGACTCATGTTCAAGCCTTTTGGAGTATATGGTTTGAGCGTAGCAAAACCTGGTGTGCCATGGTACAAGGTATTCAAGGCCCAGTTTGGCCTTCCCATGATCTGCAGTATATTTTTGAGGGTCATCTTGGGTGGCATCGCCAGGCCATTGCGAATGTCCCGGGGGCGAAATCCGAAGGATGGCACATCACAGAGCAGCACCAAAACATCATAGCCTGAAGCTTCCAATCGGTTTAGAATATCATCCCTCAACGCATCCTCTGCAGGATGATACAATTGGAACCAGGCCTTGCCTTCAGATACTTCAGCGATTCGCTCTATGCTGGAAGTTGAAACTGTACTGAGGATGAAGGGAAGGTTGTGCTTGAGTGCAGCCTTTGCCAGAATTTCAGGCGCATTGGGCCAAACGAGCCCCTGAAGGCCGATAGGAGAAACACCAAAAGGTGCATCATAAGTATGCCCAAACAATTCTGTAGAAAGTGTTGAACCGGTA
>ENA-OUVC01000942-OUVC01000942.1-marine-metagenome-genome-assembly--contig:-NODE-942-length-18035-cov-3.215614_pt1 | contig 18035 bp, 22 predicted proteins | sample MGYA00248622_ERZ508571 | MGnify/ENA primary metagenome ERZ508571 (study PRJEB26236, sample SAMN06267175) | marine metagenome | isolation source: Columbia River Estuary | place: USA:Columbia River Estuary... | reverse complement strand
GGCTTCCACGTTGTTGACGTCGTACCAAAATATCCGTTGAAGTTTTCTTCGCAGGTGAGGTACGTGCCCCAAGGTGTTTTTCCGTTTGCGCAGTTGTTCAGCGTTCCTTGCACTTTGTTGCCGGCGGCATTGACGAGCAATGCGCTCGTTGCTGCAGGGCCACTCATTTTGGCAACCGTGTTGCCGTGGATGCGACGGTTTTTTGCGCTCTTTGCAACTTTCCATTTGCTGCCAGACCTCTCGATGGCTACAACGGACATGCCGTGCGCGGCCTGCGACAGACGTACATCTTCGAGGCTTGTTGGCAACTTCTTGCCCATGATGTGCGGCGTGGTGCCGTATTCGTGGTTGATGCAGAGCAAGCCCTTCTTGTCATCGCCGAAATACCACATGCCGTCGTGGCCAATACCGATGCTCTTTTCCTGCTGTTCGGCGGTGAAACCGATGTAGTCAAACGAGGTTCCGCTGCCATCAAGCTTCTCGCGCCATGGGATGAGCACGCTGTAGGCGTACTCGGGAGCGATTGTTGGCATCGCGCTGTTCTGCAGCGGGATGGAAGTGAAGCCGATCTTTGGTGCCTTGGCTGCAACCTTTGCGCCAGTAACTGCACCCTTACCTGCCGATGCCGATGCGGCCGAGCCGCCCATAAATGTGAGTGCTGCGCCTGCGAGGCTGCCAACAATAAGTTTGCGGCGCGACATGTACGTGTTCAAAACATCTTCGAACTCGCGGTTATCTGAATGATTGCTGAATTCTTCGCTCATTGTTGTTCTCCCTTGATGTGGTTGTTGCACGCAAGGTAAACGAGCCAAATGAATGGCGATTTTCGTTAGAGCAAAAAAGATGCAATTTTTAGGTGAACTTTAGGAAACAAAAACTGTTCTTTTTTTTCCTAACGCCGTTTCGTTTTCTTTTTGGTGCGGCTTATCCCCCGCTGGGCGCCAATAAGTGATTTGCGGTAGAGCACCACGCCGAACAGGCCGGCAACCACAAAGGCAACAGAGAACAACAACACGAAAACAATGAGCAGTTTGTTATTGAGCAGCGGCGACAACACCCCCGTATCGATGGGTTCCCCGTCTTCGCGCAGGGTGCGAATTGGGTCTTCGAAGGTGGGGCACACGGCAGCCGAGTCGTTTACGCCAACCACGGCGTTGCCGCCGAACAGGGGCGAATCTTGCCGCACGCGAGAAACGAGCAACGGTGAAAATGGGTCGCTTGCGGCGCCAACGATGTAGCGGGTGCCAACATCTAAAAACTTGGTGTCTTGCCCGTACCGAACATCAACAAGGTTTTCGGTGATGTAACCGGCTGGCGTGCCGGCCAACAATTTGTCTACGCGAAACGTTGCGGTTGCATCTTCAATCTTGGTGATTTCGCCAGCGAACACCATTTGCGGCACGGGCGGTATTGCGCAACCCGTAGGGATGGTGGTGACGGCCGACAGCGTGTTGGGCAACGTAACGAGTGGTGCGTCGACAACAACGCCCTGCTCGTCGGGCACCTCGTCGGTTAACGGGATGGTGTCTGTTGGTGGCGGCACCGTTGCACCAACAACAGTTGGCGCTGCCAAAACAATCAGTGCGGTGCATGCGGCGATGCATGCACGAAACGCAAGACGAACCACGGGTTTACTTACCAATGAATCGCGGCTCTCGCTTTTCGAGAAATGCGGCCATTGCTTCGGCGGTGTCTTTGGTGCCGAAGTTGAGTGCTTGCGCGGCGCCTTCGTCTTCCAGTGCCTGCTCGAGCGTGACGTTGGACGAATTGTTGAGCATGCGCTTCGATTGCGCAAGCGCAATGGGTGGGCCTGCGGCAAGGCGCTTGGCCCAGTCGGCAACGAACGCATCAATGTCGGCATCCGCCACTACGCGATTGACAAGACCAATGCGCTCGGCTTCCTGCGCACCAATGATTTCGGCAAGTAGTGCCAACTCTTTTGCACGATGCATGCCAACGCGGCGAGGTAGCACCCAGCTGCCGCCAAAGTCCAGCGATAGGCCGCGCTTGGCAAATATTTCGGAGAAGCGTGCGGTGTCGGAGGCAACCACCAAGTCGCAAATGAGGGCCATGTTGCAGCCAGCGCCAACGGCAACGCCACGAACCTTGGCAATGGTGGGTTGTGGAATGCGGGCAAGCGACATGCACACCTCGGTGATGTTGCGCATAGATGCCAGCGCGTGTGTTTCGGCCCGACGGGCGTCGCCGCTGCTCAAGTCGGCGCCGCTGCAAAACTCGCCGCCTGCGCCTGTGAGCACCATCACGCGGTCGTCGGGGTTTGATCCGACTTCCAAGAATGTCTGTTTCAGTTCGGCCCACATGGTGCCGTTGGCCGCGTTCTTCTTCGATGGGCGGTTCATGGTCACGGTCACAATGCCGTCTTGGCGCAAAACCTCGAGTGTCTCCATCACACAGACGATACTGAGTGGATGGGATTCAATCCGCATCGCAAGCATGTACGCCGCGCAAGCGACTACATCATTGTTGCCTCGGCAATGGTGGCCATTGTTGCCCTGCTTGCATGGGCTTTGGCCGGCTAACAATCGTGGGTATTTGGGACGGCCAGTTTGGCGAAGTGGAAGTGCGCCGAGTGCAGCCGTACGAAGCGTTGAAGGTGTACGTGTGCCCTGGTTGCAACCGCGACATTCCCGAAGGGATGGGCCACTACGTGTGCGTGCCGAGCGACGCGGCCGACTTGCGCCGCCACTGGCACTACGGGTGCTGGGACAATCGCGTGGTGTCGCAAAACTAAAACGCGTCGAGCAACATGTCGAGTTGCGTGCCAAGCACGCACGCCACATCAAAACGCACGCAGCGCACTTGATGCGAGAGCGGGTCGTTGGCATCGCGCAGTGCTTGCCGATAGTCGGCGGTTGCTCTTCGTATTTTCAGTTGCTTGGCAACCGTCACTGCTTCGGCCGGAGTGCCCATGGCATTGGTTGCGCGCGCCTTCACTTCACACACCACCAACACGCTGCCGAGCGTTGCAACAACATCCAGTTCGCCGCGCTTGCTTCGCCAATTGCGCGCAACAACTAAGTAACCGTGTTGTTGATACCAACGTGCAACGTGTTGTTCGGCCCACTGGCCGCGCGCCACGCGCGCTTGCGCCGTTGCGGCTAGATGTCGAGTGGTGGAAGTTCTTCCACGTTGAGGTCTTTGAAACTGAGTACGCGCACCCTCGGCACGAACCGGCTCTTTCGGTACATGTCCCACACCCACGCGTCGCTTAAGACCACTTCCAAAATTGGGCGCGGCCCGTCGGACAACACCTTCACATCAACATTGTTGGCCAGATAAAACCGGCGATCAGTTTCGATTGCATACTTGAACATGCTGACAACATCTTGATATTCCTGAGCCAGCTGCAACTCGCGCTCGGCCTCGAAATTTTCGAGATCGTCAGTGTTCAATGTGTACCAAAAATTGCAGTGTTGGCAATTATTGGTCGTCGCGCTTTTCGCGGACCTTGGCAGCCTTGCCCTTACGGTCGCGCAAGTAGTTGAGCTTGGCACGACGAACGTCGCCGCGCTTCATCAACTCGAGCTTGGCAACAGATGGGCTGTGCATTGGGAAGGTGCGCTCGACACCCACGCCGTAGGACAACTTGCGAACGGTGTATGCCTCGGAGATGCCCGAGCCGGCAATGGAAACTACGTTGCCTTGGAAAATCTGGATGCGCTCTTTGCCGCCTTCAACAACGCGCACGTGCACCTTGACTTCGTCGCCAGGGCCGATCTTTGGAATATCGGTGCGCTTGTATTGGTTGTCGACGAGGTCGGTGGTCTTCATGAGGATTTCCTTTAAATAGTGAAGTGTGAAGGATACGGGACAGGCGGGAACTCTTCCAACAGGCGTTGCTCTGTTTGGGTTAGCGGACCCCTTTTGGCCATCAGGTCGGGGCGCTTGGCAATGGTGCGATGGAGGGCCTGAGCAAGCCTCCAGCGCTCGATCTGGGCGTGGTTGCCGCCGCGCAGCACCTCGGGCACGCCGAAGCCACGGAAGTCGGCTGGGCGCGTGAAGTGCGGTTCCTCGAGCAGCCCCGATTGCCCGAAGCTTTCAGTAATTGGCGACACCGCGTTGCCCATCACGCCGGGCAGCAACCGAGTGACGGCTTCGATGATGAGACACGCGCCAACTTCGCCGCCGGCCAGCACCACGTCGCCAACTGATACTTCTTCGTCGATGAGATGTTCGCGAATGCGATGATCGATGCCCTCGTAGCGGCCGCACAACAGGCTGAAGCCGTCGAGTGCAGACAACGAGTTGGCAAAGTGTTGATCGAATGGCCGCCCACCTGGCGACAGCAACAACAACGGGCGCGGCGGGTTGGCTTTTTCTACCGAGGTAAACACGGGCTCGGCCGACAGCACCATGCCTGCGCCGCCACCGAACGGCGCGTCGTCCACGCTGTGATGCACGTCTTTTGTGTGTTCGCGCAAATCGTGGCAGCGCAAGTCCACAATCTTTTCGTTGCGCGCACGGCCCAACAAACTCTCGGAGCAAAACGCGTCCACCAAGTTGGGGAACAATGTGAAGACATCAATCCGCATCGAAAAGCCCTTCAGGAGCATCGATCACAATTCGGCCGTTTTCGTTGGACACGATGAATGGTGTTGGAACAAGGAAACCATTATCAAGTTCCATGATTGGGTGTGCGGGGTTGTCGATCACGCCAACACATGTACCGAACTGCGTGCCGCTTGCATCGGTCACGACGCTGCCAACAAGTTGGTGCACCCACACCACGCTTGGGTCGTCAATTGCTTCGCCATACACATCGCTATTGGTTAAGCGCTCGGCAATGTTGCGGTCGTCCATGCCGGCAAACGACAACAACCAACGCTCGCCTTGCGGTTTCGCTGTTGCAATTTCGTACCACGTGCCAGCAACCCACAATTTGGATTTTGGCGAGGTGCGTTGCGGATGACTCGAGAAGAAGTCGACATACATTGCGCCACGAACACCGTGGGGTCGGCCAATGCGGCCAACATGCAGCAAACCAGTTGGTGGCTGTTGATCAGTCGTCGACGAAGTCGACATCAATTTCTACGCCGTCACGAACTGCGGCTGCGCGCACAACTGCGCGGATGCTCATTGCGGTGCGACCGCGACGGCCGATAACGCGGCCCAAGTCGCCTTCGCCAACGCGAACTTCGAGCAGAATTTTGTCGCCATCGGGGAAACCTTCAACCTTGACGGCCTCTGGGTTGTCGACGATGGAACGAACGACGTGATCGAGCACGGCGGTTGCTACAGGAGCAGGAACGAGATTTGCAGAATCAGTCACGAGTAATGGAAAGAACTACTTGGACTTCTTGGATGCGGTGAACTCTGCCCAGACGCCCGAGATCTCGAGCAGTTTCTTGACACGATCGCTTGGCAATGCGCCTTGCTTCAGCCACTTCATGGCCTTCTCGTTATCAACAGTGAGCGCTGATGGCTCGGACTGTGGGTGGTAGTTACCAACGATTTCGAGGAAACGGCCATCGCGCGCAGAGCGCGTATCGGCAGCAACGATGCGGTAATGCGGTTGCTTTGTTTTACCTACTCGGGTGAGGCGAAGCTTTACGGACATGGCGGTCAGGCTATCGGGAACCAGGCCGCGAGCCCAACGCCGCAGCCAGATCGGCAGGGATTCCTGCCATGGGGCCACCCTTCTTGCCGCCCTTGCCAGCCATGCCCCCCATGCGCTTCATCATCTTTTGCATCTCGGAGAATTGCTTCACCAGCTTGTTGACGTCGGAAACCTGGGTTCCACTGCCCTTCGCAATGCGTGTGCGCCGCGAGCCGTTGATGATCTCGGGCTTGCGTCGCTCCTCCGTGGTCATGGAGTAAATGATTGCCTCGGTCACCGTCAACATGTCGTCGGAGATCTGGGCGTTCTTCATTTCTTTCGTTACGCCGGGCAACATTCCCATCACGTTGGTGAGCGAGCCCATCTTCTTGATTTGTTGTAACTGATCGAGGAAGTCGTCGAGCGTAAATTCGCCCTCAAACATTTTTGCGGCGGCAGCCTCGGCCTGTTCCTTTTCAAAAACTTTCTCGGCTTGTTCGATCAGCGTGAGCACGTCGCCCATGCCCAAGATTCGGCTTGCCATGCGGTCTGGGTGGAACTGCTCGAAGGCGTCCATCTTTTCGCCGGTTGCCGCAAACGCAATTGGTTTGCCAATCACTTCTTTCACTGACAAAGCCGCACCACCGCGCGCATCGCCATCAAGTTTCGACAAGATCACTGCGCTGATCGACAACGTTTCGTCAAATGCTTTTGCAACCGTCACTGCGTCTTGACCCGTCATTGCATCCACAACAAGAAACGTGTAGTCGGGCTTCACCGCGGCAGAGATGTCGCTGACTTGTTGCATCATTTCGGCATCGATAGCCAAGCGGCCCGCGGTGTCCACAATCAACACGTCGCGGCCAATGCGTTTTGCTTCTGCCAAACCTGCGGCTGCGGTTGCGACTGGGTCGCCAGGTGCGGAGAAAACAGGAACATTGATTTGCGCGCCAAGAACTTTCAACTGCTCTACTGCAGCGGGGCGTTGCAAGTCGGCGCCAACCAACATTGGGTTGCGCCCCTGCGCCTTAAACCATGCGGCCAACTTTGCAGCACTGGTGGTTTTACCGGAACCCTGCAAGCCCGCCATCAACACCACCGTTGGCGGCTGCGATGCATACGCAATCTTCAGTGTTTCGCCACCAAGCATTGCCACCAATTCGGCATTAACGATCTTGATGATTTGTTGGCCCGGGTCGAGCGCCTCGGCAACCTTTGCACCAATTGCCTGCACACGAATGCGCTCGACAACGTTGCGAACAACACCAATGTTGACGTCGGCTTCAAGCAATGCCGTGCGAATCTCGCCAAGCATCTCGTTTACGTCGGCCTCGGTCAGCCGCCCTTTGGCGCGCAAACGCTTAAATACGCCGCCTAATCGGTCGCCAAGTGAATCAAACATCGTGCTGCCGAAGGCTACCGATTATCCGCGAGTTCTAGAACAGCGCGTCGACAAATTCGATGGGGTTAAACGCCACCAAGTCGGTAATGGTTTCGCCAAGCCCCACCAACTTGATGGGGATACCCAACTCGGTCTCGATTGCAAAGACAATGCCGCCCTTTGCCGAGCCGTCCAGTTTGGTGAGCACGATCCCCGTCACCTGCGTGGCCTCGGCAAACACCCGCGCCTGGCTCAAACCGTTTTGCCCGGTTGTTGCATCAATCACCAACAACACTTCGGTCACTGTGCCCGCGCCCTTTTCGGCAACGCGGCGAACCTTGCGCAACTCTTCCATCAAGTTGGTGTTGCTCTGCAACCGGCCCGCTGTGTCGGCCAGCACCAAGTCGATGTTGCGCGCGTTCGCTGCTTGCACCGCATCAAAAATGACAGACGATGGGTCGCCGCCTTCTGCGCCACGAATGATTTCGGCACCCGAGCGCTCGGCCCACGTTGCAAGCTGCTCGCCTGCTGCTGCACGGAAGGTGTCGCCCGCTGCCATCATCACTGTTCGGCCAAGTGCGGTTTGTTGCGCCGAAATCTTTCCGATGCTTGTTGTCTTGCCCGCGCCGTTAACGCCAACCATCAACCAAATGTTTGGGCCCTCGATGGTTGCATCAAAACGCAGTTCGCGATCGGTGGAAACCAAGTGCGCGCTCATGTCTTGACGCAGCGCATCAATCAGTTGCTGCGGCGACACAATCTCTTTGCTCTTTACCCGTGCGCGCAGCGGTTGCATCAGTTCTTGGGCCACGCGCACGCCAACGTCGGCTCGCAACAGCGCCTCTTCCAATTCGTCCCACGTGGTATCGGAAATCTCGCTGCGCGTAAGTACCGACGTAACGGCGCCACCAAATGCGCTTCGCGCTTTCGACAACCTGTCTCGAACACTCGCCTTCTCTACGACAGCGACTACTTCGGTTACTGCTACTTCTTCTACCGCTTCTTCAACTACTACTTTCTCAGCTACTAATTTCTCAACAACGGCGGTTTTAGTGATCGGCGTGGCGCGCTGCACCACTGGCGCGGCCGGCTTGCGGCGATTCAGCCAAACAACGCCGAAGCCAAAGACCAAGACAACAACGGCCAACACCAAAAAGATGATGGGAAGCGAAATGTTGTTCATGAATGCTCCACGCTAGGCGGAGGCTTTGCTCGCGCGCTCGACAATCACGCGCGACGAACCGCCCGGCTGCATTGTCACACCAAGCAGGCAGTCGCCCGCTTCCATGGTGCGCTTCTGGTGGCTGACGATGAGCAACTGCGCGTCTTGACGGAATTCGTGCACAAGGCTGAGGAATCGGTGCAAGTTCACATCGTCGAGCGCGGCTTCCACTTCGTCCATTACATAGAACGGTGAAGGGCGGCTGCGGAACACGGCAAAGAGGAATGCAAGAGCAACGAGCGAACGCTCGCCGCCCGACAGCAGCGACAGCTTCTTCACGTTCTTGCCGCTTGGCTTGGCCTCTACTTCAATGCCGGTGTTCAGCAAGTCGTTTGGCATGGTCAGCGTCAGTTTGCCCTGGCCGCCAGGGAACAACATGCCGAACAACTTCTCGAAGTTGTCGCTCACGTCGCTGAATGCGGAAGCAAACGTTGTCTGAATTTCCATGTCTACTTGCTTGATCACCTTGATCAATTCGCGACGCGTGTTCTTCACGTCTTCCAACTGCTCTTCCAAGAACGTGTGGCGCTTCTGCAACTCGTCGTACTCTTCCAACGCAAGCGGGTTAATTGGGCCCATCAAGCGAAGCTCGCGCTCCAACTCGCGCACGCGCGAAATAGGCGAAACGTTTTCTGGCAACTCGGGCATCGGCGTATCGATTGCCGCTTGTGGTTCGCACGAGTGGTCGCGGCGCAGCGCCTCCACCGTTCCCTCGAGGCGCATCTTTACTTCGGCCTCTTCTACTTCGATACGGCGGTTTCTTTCGCGACGCTCCTCGAGGCCTTGCTCGTTCGTGGTGCGCTCTTTGCGTGCCTCGTCCAGGCGCTGCGAAATTGCACGCACTTCGTCGCTTTGCCTGCGTCGCACTTCTTGCAACTCGGCCTGGCGCGCGTCCAACAACCTTGCGTTGTCTGCTGCAACCTTGGTCAGTCGGTTCAGTGCAGTGAGGCTTGCCTCAACCTTGGTGCGTCGCTCGGCTGCAACAACGCGAGCCTCCACGTCGGCATTCAGTCGGGCTTCAACATCGGCAAGGCGCGACTCCAAGAATTGTCGGCGCTCTTGCAAGCCTGCAGTCTTTACTTCCAAGTCGTTGCGCAATACCGACAACAAACCCTGCAACTCGGCTTGCACCGAACGCAGCGCGTCGTATGCACTCGAAAGCTTCTGGTTGTTTTGCAACGCCGATGCACGGTGACGCTCGAGCAACGTGAGCGACGATGCATGCGCGTCGCGTGTTTGCGACATACGTGTGCGTGCTGCTTGCAAATCTGCCTGTGTGCGCTTCAACGCATCGGCCGCGCGCTCGGCACGCAGTTGCGCTTCTTCCAGCGCCGCAGCAGTTACGCCGCTTGCACCAATGCGCAAACCAGACGATGCGAACTTGTCGCCCTCGCCCGTAATCACCACTGCTTCCGGGTGCGCAAGTGCAGCATCCACGGCATCAGCCCACGACTGAACGAACACCACCCTGCTTAACAACACGTCGAGCAAACGATTGACTTGTGTTTCGTGCTCGCCAGCCTTGGCCCGCACACTTGTGCGCAGGCTTGAACCGTTATTGATCGTTGGCGTGGAAGGCACGGTTGTAATTGCGTTCAGCGCAAGCACAGCCCCAACCCGGCCGCTTTGTCGCAACTCTTGCAAGGCCCGGCGGGCTGCGTCCACGTTGCGCGCAACCATTGCCGACAGCGCATCGCCAAGTGCAACCTGCACAGCAACACGGCGCTCGGCGTCTATCTCGATCAGTTCGGAAAGCGAGCCAATGGCGCCTTCCACATCGCGCAACACCGTTGCACTGGAACGGTTTGCGTCCATTGCCATCTGCAGCGCTTCGGCGCGTGCGGCCGAAATGTTGGCGTCGGATTGCGCGGTGCCAAACAGCGCCATTGCCGAATCCAGCGCGGCTTCGGCCGATACCCGCGCGGTGTCGGCTTCGCTTAAGCGTTGCGCAAGTTCGCCTTCGTTGCGCGCGTCGGCTTCAACAACATTGCGCAAGCGGTCGATGTCTTCGTTCAGCCCGCGGCCGCGCGCTGTAAGTTCGCCAACTTTTTGTGTTGCGCGTCGGGCTTCTTCCAATGTGGAAACGTGATCGCCGGAAAGTGTTCCTTCGGCATCCACCGCGGCAACTGCAGCAATCTGTTCCGACACGGTGCCAAGTTCGTTACGCAACTGCGCGGCGTCGGCTTCCAGCGTTGCGATAACGCCCGAGTCCATCAGTTGGCCGCGGTCGCGTTCGGTCGAGCGATGACGCTCGGCAAGCACAGCAAGCAAGCCGCGCGCACGTCCGCGCAATTGCTCGATGCGAACCAACTCGTCGTTTACACCGCTGTCGCCGCGCGCACTCAGTTGTGCTTCTGCCGCCATCACCGTGGTGTCCAGCGCCGACAACTTGGCGCGCAAACCGCGCTCGGCTTCTTCGCCAGCCAGTTTGTCGGCTGCAAGGTTCTTCAAGCGCGACGTGAAGCCCTGAATTTCGCGACCAGCCAAGAACATTTGCAACGAACGCATCTCGGTAATCAATGCACCGTGACGTCGCGCGGCATCGGCCTGTCGTTCTAGCGGCCGCAAGTTGCGTCGCACTTCGCGCAGCAAGTCTTGCGCGCGCATCAAGTTGCCTTCGGTTGCCTCAAGGCGGCGTTCTGCTTTTTCTTTTCGCTTGCGGTGCTTCAACACACCCGCTGCTTCTTCAATAATTCCGCGTCGGTCTTCTGGGCGCGCATTCAGCACCGCATCAATTTGGCCCTGGCTGATGATCACGTGTTGCTGGCGGCCAACGCCTGCATCCGACAACAGTTCTTGCACGTCGAGCAAACGGCACTCCACGCCATTGATTGCATATTCGCTTTCGCCGCTGCGGAACAAAATGCGGCTGACGGTTACTTCCGTAAATTCGATTGGCAACAAACCGGCCGAGTTGTCGATGGTCAGCATTACTTCCGCGCGGCCAAGTGCCGGGCGCTTCGCCGTGCCCGCGAAAATAACGTCGTCCATCTTTTGGCTGCGCACCGAACTTGGTGCCTGGGCGCCAAGCACCCACGCAATGGCATCCACCACGTTGGATTTGCCCGAACCGTTTGGCCCCACCACAACGGTGACACCTGGTTCGAGCTCCATCACCGTGGTATCTGCAAAGGACTTGAAGCCCTTGAGGGTTAGCGATTTAAGGAACACGTCAATCGGCGAGAATACTTGAAAATACGCCTCCCCAAGGCATTTGAAACTGGCCTAGCGCTGGCAAACGGGGCAATAACAGGTGGTGCGTCCAGCAATAATCGTGCGAGAAATCCGTGCCTTTTTGCAGGTGAGACATTGCAGGCCTGCCCGCCCATACACCCGGTGCTCCAACTGAAACCAGCCGGTATCGCCCTCGATGTCTACATATTGCGTGTCTTCAAGCGTGCTGCCCCCAGCCTCGATGGCCTTATTCAGCACATGCGTGATTGCCTCGCACAACCGCGTGCATGTGGCAAGAGTCAATACGCCAGGAATGCGTCGCGGGCTGAGGCGCGCACGGTGCAAAATCTCGTCGGCATAAATGTTGCCAATGCCCGCAACAACATGTTGGTCGAGCAACGTTGCTTTCAGGCTTCCACGCTTGCCCTTCAATCGCTCGCGAAGTATCTGCGGCGTCAGCTCGTCTTCAATCGGGTCGATACCAAGCTTGGCAAGTTCGGGCATTTGCGTCGCGGCCTGCTGCGGGTCGAACACCACCACTTCGCCAAACGTTCGGGGGTCGACAAACCACATCTCGCTTGCGGGCCCGTTGTTGTCTGCATCCAAATGCATCACCACGTGCGTGTGCGGCGGGCGTGTTGCGCCTGCCTCTGCCACCAACACTCGCCCACTCATGCGCAAATGAATCATCATCTGCTCGCCCGAGTCGAGCGAACACAACAAATACTTTCCGCGCCTTCCAACATGCGTGATGCGCACACCCGACAAGCCGTCGATCAGCGCTTCTTTGCTGGTGCGTCGCACCGTTCGTTCGCGGCCAACTTCAACACGGCCAATGCGCTTGCCAACAACGTGCCGAGCAATACCTCGCCGAACCGTTTCTACTTCCGGCAACTCGGGCATTGGCTATTGCAGCTGTTGGCTGTATTCGCGTTGCAGCGTGTCGCACGCAATTTCGGCAGCGATTTGCTCTGCTGCTTTTTTGGAACGGCCCTCGCCGCTGCCCAGTTCGCGCTCGCCAATAATGACGGTTGCATAAAACATCTTCTCGTGGTCGGGGCCTTCGTCAACGACTCGGTAGTGCACGTGTTGGTCTAACAACCTGGAAGCAAGCTCTTGCAACCGTGTCTTTGCATCCAGCCTGTCCAGCCCGCCAACCGCGTCTGCAATGCGCGGCGCCATCAACGCACTGACAACGCTGTGCGCAACGGTTGGGCCCGCATCCAAATACACGGCACCAATGACGGCCTCAAATGCATCCGACAAAATCGATGTCTTTTCGTTGCCACCCGCAGCGGCCTCGCCCTTGCCCAACATGATGCACGAACCAATATCCAAATCAACGGCCATCTCGGCAAGTGCAATGGCATTCACCACGCTCTTGCGCAAGTCGGTCAGTTTTCCTTCTGGCAAGTCGCTGTGTTGCGTGTACACAATGTCGGCAACTACCCAACCAACAATTGCGTCACCCAAAAACTCCAGCCGCTCGTTGGACTCGAACCCATCGTGTTCCGAAATCCATGAACGATGACGCATGGCAGTTGCCAACAACGCTTCGTCGGCAAACGTGTGCCCCACTCGGCGGGCAAGTGCCTGCAGCGGTTGCGTCATTGGGTGCTCAGCGCCTCGGATATCAACGAGACCATGTTGCAATCCACCATGTCCTTGGCCACTTTGATGCCATTCAACATTGCGCGCGCACTAGACGAACCGTGCGAAATGATGCACACGCCGTCGACACCCAACAAGATTGCGCCGCCGGTGGAGTCGGGGTCGAACTTGGCATACAAGTTCAAAAGAGCCGGCATCAACGCCTCGGTGTGTTCCTTGTATTGCGGCTCGCCAATGGAGGCAAACAGTTCTTTCACAATCATGCGCATGGTGCCTTCAAGTGTTTTCAACGCAACGTTGCCCGTGAAACCGTCGGTGACCACCACGTCGACATCGGGCGTCATGATGTCGCGGCCTTCCACGTTGCCAATGAAGTTGATGCCACTTGCAACACTCAGCAACTCGTACGTCTCTTTGCGCAACGTGTCGCCCTTGCCGGGCTCTTCACCAATCGACAACAAACCAACACGCGGCTTGTCGATACCAAAACGTGCACGTGCATACACGGTGCCCATCAATGCAAACTGCGTCATCCACGCAGCTTCCACTTCGGCGTTTGCACCCGCGTCCAACATCACCGTTGGCGTACTGCCAGGCACGGGAATGGGTGTTGCAATTGCTGGGCGCTTAACGCCTTTAATACGGCCCATGCGCAACAACGCACTGGCCATGGTTGCGCCGGTGTTGCCGGCTGAAATCATTGCGCTCGCCTTGCCGTCGCGCACCAATTCGGCGCTGACAACAAGCGTGGAATCTTTTTTGTTGCGCACGGACGACGCTGGGTCTTCGTGCATGTCAATAAATTCGGTTGCAACATGCAACGGCAGTTCGCCAATGTCTTGTAAATCGGCGGGGCCAACAAGCAATACGGGAATGCCTTCGGCCGCGGCCTGCTTGGCACCTGCAACTATTTCGGCTGGGGCCTTATCGCCACCAAGCGCATCAACTGCAACGGGCAACATGGTTGAGCCCTTCAGTAATTACTAGCCAACGTCGACAGCGACGCGACCCTTGTACCAACCGCAATTGCCGCACACTGTGTGTGGCATCTTGGAGGTGCTGCATCGTGGGCAAACACTGCGCGCTGGGGTGCCGAGTTTCCAGGCGCCTGCCATGTGGCTGCGGCCCTTCATCTTGGACTTTTTCTTCTTTGGTACTGGCATAGCGCACTCGTCTTTCGCTCGTTAAAACTTGATCGGCGAAACGATCAACAATTCGCCGGCTGTTTAGGATATCGGCTCTTAGTCGAGCTCACCCCGTAGTTGGTCGAGAATGGCCCACCGCTCATCCGTGCGCTGAGCCTGACACCCGCAGGGTGCCGTGGTCAGGTCGGCCCCGCATTGCGGGCACAGCCCTGGGCAATCTGGCCGACACAGGGGCGCATCGGCCATAGCCAGCAACAGCGTTTCCCGCGCCATGCCCGTGAGATCCAGTTGTTCGCCCGTCATTGGGTACGCATCTGGGTTGTCCACCACTTGCTGATACAGCTCGTCCACTTCGGCGGTGGCCACCAGGTGCAACTCGCGCAAACAGCGCCTGCACGCCGTTGCCCACTTGCCGGCAACCGTTCCGTTCACCACAATTCCGCCGCTCACACTTTCCAAATGCAAATCAACATCGATCTGGTCGGTGTCGGCAATGCGCGCATCATCAAACGCAAACACGCTTGCGGGAACAATCAGCTGAATGTCTTTCAGCGTGCCTTGCCGCCGCGTTAATTCGACGACGTTAACGAGAAGTGGGCTTGCCATAACTAAACCGACCGCTTGAAACCGGTTTAGTACAAATCGGTTTCGGCGTGATCAAAAAACGTCGCGCCGTCGCCGTCACCACTGGTGGTGTCTACCTGTGCTGGCACTTCTGGTGCTGCACCAACAATGCGCAAACGCTCGCGGCCTTGCGCAACCGTGCGTGTCAGCCTGTCGAGCAAGATCTCAAAACTGCCCAATCGCTGATCCAAGAAGTCTTCGGTTTCGTTCTTCAAACGACGCGAATCGGCTTCGCCTGCTTCAAGAATTTGACGTGCTCGCAACTCGGCAGCACGCACCACTTCGGTGCGCTGCACCATGCGCTCGGCTTGCACGCGCGCTGCTTCCACAATCTCGTCGGCTTCGCGCTGCGTCTTGGCCATAAATTCGGCGCGCTCTTTCAACATCCAACGCGCTTGGCGAATTTCTTCTGGCATGCAGGCCTGCGCGTCTTGCAACAATGCCACCACGTGGTCGCGATCAATACGCGGCGTGCTCGACAACGGCACGTTGGGTGCCGATGCAATGGTGTGGATCACGTCTTCCAAAATGGATTCGGTGTCGCCCAATTCAACTTGTACTGGTTCGTCGATCGTTCCGCTGTCGTCGTAACTCATGACTTTGCTCCCTTGTTTTTCTTTGCTAGCAACGCCTGCTGCACTGGTGCAGTCACCATTGGCGTCTTGATGGTGCCACCCGACAGCGTGAACTGGCGAATGTACCTACTACTTATATAGGAGTGCTCTGGGCGCGAAAACAGCAGCACGGTCTCAACCCCGCTGGCCGCATGGTTCATTTGCGCCATTTGCTGCTCGATATCGAAGTCGGCACCGGAGCGCGCGCTCTTCACAATCAGGCTGGCTTCAATCTTGGCTGCCGCATCCACCGTGAGGCCCACATATTTCTCGACGCACACCTTCTTGCCCAGGTGCGTTACCGACTGGCGAATGAGCTCGGCTCGTTCGTCGGCCGTAAACATGGAGGAGTCTTTGTCGGGGTTGTGCATCACGCCAATGACCAAGTCGCCGAACAGCGCCACAGCCTGCTCGACCACGTCGAGGTGCCCCAAATGGAAGGGGTCGAAACTGCCGGGGTAAAACGCAACGGCCATAACGTCTTCTACGCTAACCGCTGCAGGAACGAGACGTACGCGCGCCCGTATCGCTTCACCCTGGTCACCTCAAAGCCCGCGATAGGTGGGTTTTCCAGCGTCATGTCGCGGTCGCTTTCGGCCACCACCAAGTTGGCATCGATCTGGGCCAGCAGCGCATTCCATTTCTTGAACTCGTACGGCGGGTCGGCCAACACCACGGTTGCGTCGCGCACCAACCCAATGTTCGACATCACATCGCCGCGCACCACGGTGGATCGGTCTTCCAAACCCAACGTTGCAAGGTTGTTGCGCAACACTTCCAGTGCGTCACGATCTCGTTCGATAAACGTGCAGTGCGCTGCCCCGCGCGACAACGCCTCAATGCCAAGCGCACCGCTTCCCGCAAACGCATCCACCATTCGCGCACCAACCACCACACCCAAACTGCCCAACGCATTAAACGTTGCCTCGCGTGCTTTGTCGGTGGTGGGCCTTGTCTTCGTTCCCTCGGGGGCGTCTATTCGCCTGCCTCGCAACTCGCCCGCTACCACTCGCATGGCGTTCACGCTATTGCCAACATCCTTCGTTCATCAGTGGTTGAATGAACACGTGTATAACGATGAGGACCACGAGTCGTTCGGCCCAGCCGAGCCACCGTCCGAGTCGATTACCTGCGTGGATTGCGGCGGCACCTGCCACCTGCTCACCCACCCACCGGAAGACAACCTCTGGCAAGTTGGCGACGTGGTTGCCTACCGCTGCTCGGATTGCCTCGACCGCTGGGATCTGGTGCTTGCCCCCCTTGGTGAATAATTTTTATCTCGTCACTTAAATAAAAATAAAACTATTCAGCGAACATCACTCAGAAACCCGTGTCGCTCTATCATTGTTATATGGGCGAAAATAATTTAATTAACGGCACCGATTCCAAGAAGCGAATCTTGGACAGCGCTCGCAAGGAAATTCTTGAAAAAGGCATCATCGGCATGCGCGTGCAAGATGTTGCAAAGGGCGCCGACACTTCCATCACACTCATCTACCGCTACTTCGTCGACCGCAACGGTGTACTCGCCCGTGTTTTGGGCGACATGTACGACGATTTCCGTTTGTCGTTTCAAACCAAAGTAGAAGCATGGCTTGCCGTTAACGATTCACTCTCACTCGAAGATTTTGCACGGCTCATGCCAAACCCTGCGGAAGAAACAAAACACGCGCGCGACTTTCGCTTGCAAGTGCTTGCAACCGCACTCGAAAACCCCGAGTTGAACGAACGCATCAAAGCCGTCACCACGTCTACCTATCGCTGGATGCGCGACACCATCGAAGCAAACCGCCACAAACTGCCGGCAGAAGAGCGCGGCTTCGACGCCCGCTTCATGACCGTCATCATGTTCAACTTGATGTTTGTCTATTACGACTTGGTGGATGAAGACAAGATCTCGGCCGACGATTACCGAGCAATGCTGGTCAACCAAATCCGTAATTCAGCCCAAAGAACTGTTGCTTCGTAGCCCCCTGTAACGATTTCATAAACTGAGCGATATCGTTCACTTTATGAAAACGACAATCGAGCCTTCCTTACTGCCCGTCCTTCGGTCGCGCGGCCAGGCCGAAATTTTGTGTGCCGTTCTCACCAATCCAAACCGCGAATGGACCCTTGGCGAACTGGCAAAGGTAAGTGGTCAATCACTTCCTACCGTGCAACGCGAAATTGAACGTGCCGAAGCTGCAGCCCTTGTCGAATCCCGTCGAATCGGCCGGTAAAGAATGGTGAAGGCCGGACCATCGCCACTCACCATCATGCTGGCGAATTTATTGCTCATGTCCTACGGGCCACGTTTCGTCATTGCCGAGGAATTTGCAGGCGTCAAAGGAATCGAGCGCCTCTTCATCTTCGGATCATGGGCCGCCAGGTATGAAGGTGTCGAAGGCTTTCCTCCCCAAGACATCGACGTCTTAGTCATTGGAAACGTCGACTACTCCGAAGTCACTAACGCCTCGATCGCCGCATCAAAAAAATTGCAAATCGACGTCAATCCGTCCATCCAGTCGCACACATGGTGGAAGAACAAGACGGGCAGCGGATTCCGAAAAGAGATCGACCGCCGCCCAATCGTCGAGATTGAGGTTCGTGGTGCAAAGCAAACAACAGCAAAAACTACAAGCGCTCGTAAACGCCGGGCGCCTTGAATCGATACCTTTCGACGCCGGCATTTTCACCGAACAAACCAATAGCTGTTCACTCTTCC
>ENA-OUVC01000940-OUVC01000940.1-marine-metagenome-genome-assembly--contig:-NODE-940-length-18063-cov-5.876237_pt1 | contig 18063 bp, 15 predicted proteins | sample MGYA00248622_ERZ508571 | MGnify/ENA primary metagenome ERZ508571 (study PRJEB26236, sample SAMN06267175) | marine metagenome | isolation source: Columbia River Estuary | place: USA:Columbia River Estuary... | reverse complement strand
AGATACACCACAGGCTGAAAATGGTGCGAAAATCCACTTCGCAACCCTAGGCGTTCTCGTTAGCGTTAAGGAGACCATGTTCACCACGTATGCGATGACGCTCCCCACGAAGAAGTGGACTGAGGAAACCCGTGAGCGTGCCATTGGTGTTATTTCGCAATGGCATCAGCAGTGGTTCCCAGCAGATCGCCTCCCGGTCAATATTCGTGTGCGAATACGACATAGCCAAGACGATGAAGTGTTCAGGCTGGAAGTGCAAAACACTCACCCCAAAACAGGGGGCACCCAAGCCATTATTGCGACACTCACCCCGTACAAAGGTCAACTTGTTTTTGATTTGCGTGTGAAATTTGCGCCAGGCAAGGACTCCATCATCCCCCATCGCCGAGCGGAACTGCCGCCCAAACCCGTTCGTGCGCTTGTTGCCGAAATGGCCAAACTGCTCGAGGTGTACGACGCAGAGCGCCGCATCAGTCCGACAATTCGCCAAGTGAACTCTGCCATTGAAGGCGAAGCACTTGCCGCTGACTTTATTAATGCGCTTGCACGTCGCTTACCAATACTCGTAGAAACAACTGTTGACAAATCGGTGCAGTCGTCACACACTGGTCCATTGCTTGAAGACCTCGTTGGCATTGCTCATATTGCTCACATCACTTCACTCGAAGCAGTTAATTCTTTTAATGCATATTGCACCACAAAAGTGCTTGATAAAAACTACGTCACCATTTTGTGGCCGCATCCTGTACAACCGTTTACTTTTCATACCGTCACGCCTAATCGCGAGCAAATTGAAAACCCCATCCTTGAAGCAGCGGCTTTGCAGCCAGACATTCCAACGCAGGCGCCACCCCGTTTTGCCACGAGTCGACCTGTTCAACCTGCAGCGCCAAAACCAACCCCAGTCGCGACACAAGCCGCCACCGATCTTTCACCTGTGGTTGAGCAACTCAAACGCACTATCGATGAGCATCAATTACATATTGAGCAACTTGATGATGCGTTGGAAGAAGTTGAAGCAGAACGTGATGAATTTGTAGAATCACTTGAAGAAAAAGAAGTTGAAGCAGAAGAGTTGTCTGCAGAAGTTGCGCTTCTCCGCGGACGCTTAGACGCACTTACGCTTCAGGCACTTGACCTTGACGCAGAACTTGCCCGCACTCGTCCTGACCGGGTGCTTCGCACTGTGCTTGATGCTGTAAATCGCGCACGTTCCGAGTGCAGGCACCTCGAGTTTCTTCCAACAGCATTTACAACGGCCGATGAACTTCAAGGTCCTAACCCACGCCAGGTGCTTCAGGACTTGAAGGCCCTCGACAATGCCGTTGCGAACTGGCGCAGGGACGTATTCCCGATTGCGGGACTGCAGTCGTATTTGCGTGACAGTGCCGGACTTGATTTTGCCCCACGTATTTCGGAATACCACTCACCATCGACATGGCGAGTGGTATTCCGCAATGCATAAGAATCAACAGATCCATATTGGCGCACATTTACGCAGAGGAAAGAATCGCACGTTGATCCGCATCTACATGCATGTCAATACGGTTGAAAAGACCATTGTTATTGCCAAAATCGTGCGCCATGGACCAGACAGCACAAGCTAGTTACCTCGCTTAAAACGCCGACCAAGGCGTATCGTGTTGCCATGACTTCCCCTGTGTACTCACTCTCTGACGACTACATCAACACGGTTGCTGAACTAGATCCAGCTGCGGCCACATACATGGGCATTGCAGGCCACGACCATGAGATGACTGACTTCAGCCCTGCAGGTCATGATGCACGCGCAAATAACGATCGTCAAACTCTTGCATTATTGAATGCACTTGATTCCAGCGCAAGTTCTGACCGCTTGGCCGCTGGTGTACTGCGTGAGTCGCTAGAAATTTCTGGCGCAGAATATGACGCCAATGAGCACCTCGTTTCAATCCGAGTGCTCGCAGGCGACGTTGATGCTGCTCGAGCAATTTTTGACCTCATGCCGACCGATACTGCAGAACAATGGTCGGTAATTGCAGAGCGCATGTCAAAAGTCCCGCAAGCATTTGCTGGGATGCGCGAATCATGGAAACTTGGACTCGATCGCGGTGTGAAAGCTCAGCGCCGACAGGTACTCGCATCGAGTGAACAGCTCGCAACGTGGGCAGGTCGCAAAGATGCTCCTGCATTCTTCGAACAATTCGCAGAATCGGCCGCCGCCGTTCCGGGCGCACCACTTGAACAACTTCGCAAAGCCGCAAAGGATGCATCTCTTGCACTTGGCGAGACCGCAGATTTCCTCGTTAACGATTACGCGCCACAAGCTGACGTACGTGATGGCGTAGGACCAGAACGCCACGCACTTGCGCGTCGCCGATTCATGGGAATGAAGGTTGAAGCCAAAGACGCCTACGAGTGGGGTTGGGCTGAAGTGCAACGTATTGATGCAGAAATGGAACGCGTCGCAAAAGAAATTCTTCCTGGATCATCGCTTGCAGAGGTACGTCACTTTCTTGACACAGATCCTGCTCATTCAATTCAGGGTGAAGGCGCTCTTCGTGACTGGTTGCAAGAGTTAATGGACGATGCCATGTCGTTCCTCATTGACAACAACCATTTTTCAATTCCAGATTCCATTCGCACTGTAGAAGCGATGATTTCTCCACCAGGTGGAGCCGCCGCAATGTATTACACAGGACCGAGCGAAGACCTCAGCCGACCTGGTCGTACCTGGTATCCAGCAAACGGCCGCACCGTGTTCCCACGTTGGAGCGAACCAACCACCGCGTATCACGAAGGCGTGCCAGGACACCACTTGCAAGTTGCGATAGCCACCATCAACTCAGAAAAACTCTCACGCTTCCAACGCAACACCTTCGTGTCTGGACACGGCGAAGGTTGGGCGTTGTATGCCGAGCGCCTGATGGAAGAATTCGGATTCTTGGAAAACCCTGAGTACCGCTTGGGATACCTCTACGCACAGGCTTTCCGAGCCGCCCGAATCGTCATTGACACTGGAATTCATTGTGGTTTTGCAATTCCACAAAGCTCGTCGTGGCACCCAGGTGAACAATGGAACCCAGAACTCATGTTCGAATTCCTCAGCGCTCATTCTTCAAGCGACGATGAATTCAACCGCTCAGAAATCAATCGCTACCTCGGTTGGCCGGGACAAGCAATCTCGTACAAGCTTGGCGAACGAGTGTGGCTTGACCTCCGCGATGATGCCAAGAAGAAATATGGTGCTGAGTTTGATTTGCGCAAGTGGCACGCACACGCTCTCGACCTTGGCAACCTTGGCCTCGACCTCTTGAAGTCGGAAATGGCGCGCTTCTAAAACTTCTTAAGGAACGACTACGACTGCCGTTCCAGGTTTCGCCCAGTCAAAAATAAACTTTGCATCTTGCGTACTCGATCGCAAACAGCCACTGCCTAAAAATGTTCCAAGTTCTGATTCCGTTTGCAACGGCACACCGTTTTTCGTTGGTATTTCATGAAACCCGATGTTGCCACCATTGCGACCTGTTGCAAACCGTGTCATGAAGCGGAACTTCACGCCCTCAAGTTCCTGACTAAACGATGACACTGACTGGTTCTTGACGAAGTACGAACCCTTCAGTGGTTGACCGCGCATGCCTGATACCAAAAAGGTGCGAATGACTTCACCCGAACCATTTATCACCCACACCCGCAACTGGCGGTTTGAGTACACAATTCGTCGACCGCTTCCTGAATTCTTCGGCACTACAAGACTCACTTCAGCAACGCTTGCCTGAGTAGGTGTAATCGTTGTCGAAGTAGTTGTTGGAGTTGGATCAACAGCAGCATTGGCTACTCCCTGCCCACACCATGTTGTTACAACAACAACCAGAGCAAGTGCTACACGTTTCATTTCAACCCACTCAAAATCACACGTGAGGCCGATGCTCCAATTCGACTTGCTCCTGCTTCAATCATTGCTAATGCATCCGCAGTTGTTCGAATGCCACCACTTGCCTTTACACCAATGTCGGCTCCAACAGTATTGCGCATCGTGCGTACTGCCTCAAGCGAAGCCCCACCTGCTTTGTGGAATCCTGTCGAGGTTTTAACGTAGTCAGCACCACCTAGAACACTGTGCTTGCACGCCGCAATGATTTGCTCGCTCGACCACAGACCCGTTTCCAAAATAACTTTCAACACCACGTTTGCACTGATGGCTCGACGAACCGCTGCAACTTCATTCTCCAAATTCGACCAATCCCCACTCGAAATCCAGCCCAGATTGGCGACCATATCTATTTCACTTGCGCCATCCGATACTGCTTGGGTTGCTTCAGCTGCTTTAGTGGCTGAAAGGTGACTTCCTGACGGAAACCCCACCACGCTGGCTATTGGAATTCTGGTGTTTTTGTGTGCAAGCGATACCCAGTTCGGCGAAACGCATACTGCACCTACTGAAAGTTCGTCTGCCTCGGCGCACAGCGCGACAATGTCTGCCGATGTGGCTTCAGGCGTAAGCAACGTGTGATCAATCACCAAAGCAAGCGTGGCGCGATCAACGGCTTCCATATCCTCCACACTACGCCAGGTGGATGAATCGCATCAGTCCGACTACGGTTCATGATCGTCATGGCCACCTTACGATTTAGTTACGGCACGATGGGATCGGGCAAGAGCACGCTCGCTCTACAAATTCATCACAACATGTCTTCACGTGGGGTCAATGGATTACTGCTCACCAAACTTGACCGCGATGGTTCACAAGTGACGAGCAGACTCGGTGTTTCGGCTCCGGCAATTGACGTATCGTTTGATCTCGATTTATTTGAGTTGACTAAAGAGCACATGCCATTGCAGTTTTTGGTTTGCGACGAAACCCAGTTTTATTCTGTCGACCAATGCGACCAACTTGCGCGAGTTGTTGACGAACTCAATGTTGACGTCTTTGCTTTCGGACTGATTACCGACTTCCGCGGTTTGTTATTTGATGGCACGCGACGTCTTCTAGAAATTGCTGATCAGCGCATTGAGATGCAAGTTGAAGCCCGTTGCTGGTGTGGTGACCGAGCGAACAATAACGCTCGTTTGGTGAACGGTGTCATTGTGTACGAAGGCGAGACAGTTGTTGTTGGTGACACCGACAAGACCATGAGTGAACCGTTGTTCGGCGATGAAGTGCGCTACGAACTGCTGTGCCGGAAGCACTACATCAACGGCGTGCTCGGACCTTCGCAATAATCTCTGCGACAACTAAAACGATTAGCACTCCGACACAGTTTCCGATCAAGTCGGTTGCCTGACGGGTACGTAATTGGGTAAACCAAGGTTGAGCGAGTTCTACAAATACCGTCCACGCAAACAGCAGTACTAAAGCACGACGAACAAACACTGCTTGCACTGCGCATGCAAGCAACAACGCACATGTTCCCCACACCATCGCGTGGAGGTCAGCATCTCCGGTTGGACGGTGTTCAAGAACGCCAGTTGTTGCCGATTTGTTCACACGTAAAGCGAATTCAATGATGTTGGACCACCACGTGATGGCAGTATCCGACCACATCAGAGCAGTAGCCGCAACGATTGTGCCTCCAGCAAAAACCGAACGTGCGGTACTTCGCAGCACAACTAGTTCAATCGAATTGCACGCTTTACTGGGCGGTCCCAGCCAGGTTGTCCGGTTGGTTTTGGACTTGGCCACAAACCTGGACCCATTTCCACCATTCCGTGATGCGCGCCGTAATCGCCGAGCAAGTTCAAGAACGGATCAGCATTAAATGCTTCAGCGCCGCGAACACCTGTGGACTTCCAACTTCCATTTGCAAGCAGTTCAAGCGCAACAACTGGGCAAATTGCGGTTTGCCACAAAACGGCTTGTGAACCCCAGTCACGCATTGTGGTCTCGTTATCTGCAACGTGATACAGATACACCTCGCGTGGTTTGCCGTCATAAGTTCCGCGAACCCACGTTCCTGCACATGTTTTGCCGTGCATCAGGTGTCCAAGTTTTGCTGGGTTCGGAAGCACTGCTGCCAAAACGTCACGCGGAGAAACACTGACGTCTCCCACTCGTACATGTTCCGTGCTGTCAAGACCAAGATATGCAAACGTCTTGAGCCAGTCAATGAATTCTGCACCCAGGCTGTACTTGAACGTCACTCTGTTGCAATCAATTTCGCGAGGGATAAGCAGCACTTCTTCGTGCTCTACGTTGACGCACTCATAAGGGCCGATGCCGGCTGGAAAGTGAAATACTTCTGGTTCCGAAAAACAATCAGTTGTATACAAACCACGATTCTTTTCCCACACAATTGGTGGATTCAAGCATTCTTCAATGGTTGTCCAAATTGAAAACGTAGGTGCGAAGTCAAGTCCATCAATTGACAGGTTTGATCCGTCGCGCACACCAATTTCATCAATAGTGTCAAACAAGTTGTCGGCTGCGTATCGAGCAAACACATCGCTGAGTCCAGGCTCAACGCCCATTCCAACAAGTGCCAGCAGTCCGCGGTCACGCCACGCTTGGTCGGCAGCTAATTGGTCTGCGCCTAACGGCGAACCCACTTCTTCGTATGGGTTTGATGCATGTGGTTCGCTCAAGTTCATAGCCATGTCGATGTAATTGCAATGTGCTTCATAAGCAGCATTGAAAATTGGCTCATTCATGCGTGGATCACAAGCGTTTACGACGACGTCTGCTTTTACGCGCTCAATGAGGGCCTTAATTGCAGTCATGTCACGTGCATCGACTTGTTCTGCGACAAATTTTGATCGATCGTCTAGTTGAGCAATTGCCTCTTCGGCGCGAGAAAGAGAAATGTCCGCAAGGACAAATTGCGTGAAAAACGATCGGGTCTCAGCAATAGACGCCATTGAAGCGCCTACGCCACCTGCACCGATTACCAAGATATTCATTACTCACCAGTTCTTCATATGTACAACGTGTGTTGTACAAAGTTCTGTTGCAGTAAGCCTACCCGTGTTATTAGTTAAAAAACATTCAGCAAATCAACAACAAACACAAGCGTTTCTCCACCTTTAATTACTCCGCCTGCGCCGCGACTTCCATATCCCATGTCTGGTGGAATTGTTAATTGACGACGCCCGCCAACTTTCATTCCAGCAACACCGTCATCCCAACCTTGAATAACTTGACCCGCGCCCAATCGGAATTCAAATGCATCGCCGCGATTCCATGATGCATCAAACTCTTGGCCGTTACTCCATGCAACTCCCACGTAGTGCACAGAAACATTTTTGCCCTTCACGGCTTCGTCGCCGGACCCAACGGTGATGTCGGTCTTTACCAACTCTGCTGGCGGTGCTTCTTGTGGAATCGTGACGGATGGCTTGTTATTTGACATTCAGGCAGGATAACAACGCGACTAGGTGCTTGGCCCACATATACAAAAGGCCCCCGGCGAACCGGGGACCTTTTGACCTTGGTGGCGGGGACAGGATTTGAACCTGTGACCTTCGGGTTATGAGCCCGACGAGCTACCGGACTGCTCCACCCCGCGTCGTAGAAGTTGTACGGTAGCGAGCACACCATAGAGATAGCAACCTTCGCTCCAAAACACCTGCATCACCACACCCACCATGGCACTTTTCGCTCGAACCCCAAAAGCAACCGTTACCGATCTTGATGCGGTTCGCACAGAACTGCAATCGCTCCGCTCAGAGGTCACCAAACGCACGAATGAGCTTTCGCTTGTGACTGCAGCAATCAACACACTTGAGCAACGACTGACCGTGTTTGATGGTCGGCTTTCTGCAACCAACGCCGAGATGTCTAACCAACTGCACGAACTTGGGAATGAAATTCAAACTCTTCTTGAAAAACAAGAAGATCCTGCTTCACTCGCAGCTTTGGAGCAACTCCGCGTAAACCAAACTCGCATCGCTAATGAACAGGCACGCTATGAAATTGCGTTTCGCCAAGACCTTGCAATGCTTGCTGAAATTATTCGCGAGTCTCGCTAGCGATTAATTACCAATAATTTGCAGTGCCTGTCGAATGAGTTCTCGCGCTTGCGACAACTTCATTTGATACGTAGCAAAATCTGGTGGAGTTTGCGCCAACGCAGCATCTGCTTGATCAAAGAGTGTTTCGGCTTGTGCCAACAAATCTGGAGCGGTTTGCGAACCAGTCGGGACATTGCTTGGCACCGTGGTTGCAGTAGTACCACCAGCATCAGGCACTGTTGAATCTGGCGCTGCTACTTGACCATCGCCAACGCGATCACCAAGCGAACCTGCATAGCCAGGGAACAAGCGCATAATCGCCGTAGTTAAATCATCTGCAATCACCACTTTGTTGTTGTACGAGGCAAGCACTTTGCGCACAAAGACTTGTCGAGCGGAAGCATCGTCTGGACGTACGAACAATGGGCGGACATAGACAAGTCCCTTGGCTACTGGCACGATCTGCAAGTCGCCGAAAATAACTCGAGATCCACGTTGGTCGAGCAGTGTTACTTGTTGTGACACCGTTGGGTCGCTACCAAATTCTGCAGCAACCGTGGCCGGACCTTCTGGCAACGGTTCACCCACTTTGTAGACCTTTAGTTGGCCGTACGTGCGTGGGTCGCTTGAGACAACCATGAATGCACGTAATTCTTTACGCGCATTATCTGAAGAGAACGGTACAAACGGACGAAGCATCGAAAACACGCCATTTGTTTCAGTCGCTCCAGGAGCATGGAAAATAGTGAAATACGGTTCAAAACGAGCAACATTTGCATCTTGGACATTGATCAAGTCGGGTGTTAACGCTGGGTCAGCAGAGCTCACTACGCCGGTTGTTCCCTCTGGTTCACTTGGCGGAGCTTGAGCAACGCTCCATGCTGCATCACGATTAAAAAACAACGTTGGGTCATCAAATTGATAACGACCGTACATATTGGTTTGTACACGGAACAGATCCTCCGGGTAACGGAAATGAGCAATCAGATCTACTGATGCTTGAGAAACAGGCGTGAGTAGTTTTGGAAATACTTTTGCCCACGTGTTCGCAATCGGATCATTTGCATCTACTTGGTAGAAGGTTGCTTCTCCGGAATACGCATCAACGACTACTTTCACGCTGTTGCGAACATAGTTAAACGTGGAGTTCAGTCCTGATCCTGCGGACAATTGATCGGTGTTTGCCGATTGCGAGTTTGGGTAACGGCTGGTTGTTGTGAATGCATCGAGAATCCACACCACCTTTCCATCAACTACTGCTGGATACGGATCAGAGTCATATTTGAAAAATGGTGCAATCTTTTGTACTCGGTCTTTAACGTTGCGAATCCACATGATGCGCGAGTCCGATGAGATGAGGTTTGATCCAAACAGGTTGTACTCACCGAAATGCAATGCGAATGCAACGCGACGTGTAGGCGAGGAGAGTTTTACTCCACCAGTTCCTGAGTACGCAGTTGCCTTGGTGTCTGGACAAGCTTGTTCAACTTGGTTGGTGCCAACTATTGAATAGCCATCAAGCCCTTCACCTACATACAGCTGAGGTGTCTTTACTCCAATGTCGATATAGGTAGGACGACCATCAACGGTCACTCGGCTCGCAGGCGCTGCAACAACTCCGCAACCGTGCGTATAAATGAGGTGTCGTGAAACCCATGTGCGGTTTGGAATGCCTTCGGTATTGAGTTCTCGGGCACCAAGGATTACTTGCTGCAACCTGCCATCAATGACATACCTATCAACGTCGAGGTCTCGAATGGCATAGAACGAAGTCTTTCCTTCGTCCAAAGCAAATCGATCCCGCATTTCCAATGGGTCAAGTTGACGAACATCGCGCAATGGAGTTTCATTCGCAGAGACATCAGCAGCACTTATCGGCCCAAAAGTTATTGACTCCTGCGCTACTGCATTGATATTGAAAGCTGCTTTGGTTGCAACCAAGTTGTGCTCAATGAATGGCAGTTCCTTAGTGCTTACGTTTGGCTGAACGGAGAATCGTTGAATCACTGCTGGATAGATAGTTCCCGCGACAACGGCAACCAACATCCACATCAATGTCGCAAGAACCGGAATTCTCCAACCCTTTTGTCGAACATTCCACAGGAACAGTGCGGCAACAGCAAATGAAACCAAGATCATCAAGTTGATTGCAGGCAATTGTGCCTTCACGTCGGTGTAGGTCGCTCCCTGCACTACCCCACGAGTTGAATCGGTGAGCGAAAAGCGCGACAGCCAATAGCTGGCGGCTCTAATTACTGCAAGACCCGCAAACAACACTGACAAGTGCGCTTTTGCCTGCGGAGTTACTTTGCGGCCCTGCACCTGCAGGCGAATTCCACCATTCAGGTAGTGAATTGCGGCAGTTACCACGGTGATAAGGACAAGCGCACCAAAGAACCAATTGACCACAAACTCTGCAAACGGCAATCGGAAAACGTAAAAACTGATGTCCTGATTGAACAATGGTTCTTTGATTCCAAAAGATTGGTGGTTTCTAAACAACAACCACTCTTGCCATTGTGTCATCGCAGGTAGCCCAACCATGAGGCCCAGCACTACCGAAATCACCGCCCTCACAATCCATTGCCTGCGACCAACTAATTGCCGATAACCAGCGAGTGCACGCTCTTCCGGCGAGGGTGCGATGGATTCGGGCGCAATTCGATCGGCAAGCCAACCATTGATCAACATCAACACAACAAAGGCGGTTACGAATACAGCTCCAAGTGATGCTTTTACGCCCAGAGTCCCCCAAAACACATCGCCACGGCCGAGCATGTCATGCCACAGTGCATCAACATAAAAACCCGAAATGCTCTTTGCTGAAAGAAACAAGACAACGATCAATCCAATTACTGCTGTCGCAATAATGCGACTGCGGCCTGGACGCTTTAAGCGAAAACCGCCTTGAGGACTACGGGGACGACGAGGAGGTAAGTCTGAAGGGTTGCGCACGCAGTGGAGATTAGTCGCCTATTGGCGCAATAAGGCATCGGCATCCAGCATGCGCTGTTGGATGAATATGCCCCGTTGGGAATTCACTGCCGAGGTCTGTTGACCCTGCAAGCGAATTGTCTTCAGCATCAGCACAACTTGGGCCGTTTGGATCGACCATCCAACATACTTTTGTTCCTTGGTCCAACACCAAATATGCACCGCGGCTATATGCCATTCGAGCGATGTCTGAAACTTGCTGCTCTACTCGCTGCATTTTCATTTCGCGATACACGCTGCGAATGAGATTCGACATTTCGTCTTTATCTCCATTGCTTTGCTCTACTGCACGCTGAATTTTTTCACGCAATGGACGAATGGTTGATTCATCCATTGTTCGTGAAACAACTTGCATCACTGCGCTGCGAGTAACACGCTTTCGTAAATCTGCTTTCAAACTCTTGGACAAACTTTGTGCTCCAGCCATCGCCGCCGAGATCACGTCTTCTGCGAGTGCTTCCACATACATCTGCAAATGTTCATCAGCTGCTGGCAAAACTTTCTCTAAGGCAACAATTGATTTCTTGCCTTGCAGATAAGTGAGCATCGAGTTCTCTTCGTCCGCCAAAACGCGCTTCATTTTTCGAGTGATGAGCACAAGAATTGGCTCCAGGGCCGTATCTCGATGGTCAAAAACCCCTTGATCTACCTTTGGAACGACAACTTTTGGCTTAGCCGTTCGCGCAACTTCAGCGGTATTCGTTTGCTTGAGTCGAGCGAATAAATCATCTACTGATTTCTTTTGAGGAGTTGTTGCTGCCGGCTGTTTCTTTGCTTCTACAACTTCAACTGCTGCAACTGGCTGCTCAACAACTTCAGTAACTACTTGTTGAACCTCGGCGTCTTTGCGTTTTTTACCAAACAACTGCACGACTTCGGCAATGTGCTCCTGAGCTGGAGGCTCAGATGAAGGGTGCTCCGACATTCCTGCGGGCGCTTCATGCATTGCGATCACGGTGGTGTCTGGTGTTTCTTCAACAAGTTCTTCAACTTCAATTTCATCGGCAGCTTCAACAACTTCAGTTGTTTCAGTGATTTCAACGATTTCAATTGTGGTTGAATCAATCGACTCTGCGATTACACCAACTACTTTTTCAACTTCAATTGATTCAGATGACTGCGGGATCGCATCTGGGTCTTTGGTGTGATCAAAAAAGATAGGAGCTGTTGCATCGACTGGCGTGTTCAGCCCACTAATTCGCGCAACTTCTTCCGACAATTCATCGAATTCAGTTAAATCACCTACGACATCATTGGCTGCAAGTCGTGCTCGATCAAATGCAGCAACTAAACGATCTCGATCGTGAATGAGATGTTCAATTTGTTCGCGTGCTAATTCACGACGTCGCGCCAATTCGCTCAAAACTTTTTCGCGATACTCACGTGCTTCAATAACCATTTCGCGACCTTGCTGTTTCGCAAGTTCAATTTCTGCCTCAACATCTGCAACCGCGTCATTTCGCTGGCGCGAAGATTCAATTTCAGCCTCTTGACGAATGCGTGCGGCATCGGAACTAGCTTCGCGCACTAAGCGCTCTGCGGTTTCTGCTGCACGCGCAATTTGCTGTTTCGCAGCTTCACGTGCAGTTGTGAGCACCCGCGCAGTTTCTTCTCCGAGAAGCGCCGTGACCATTTCTTCATCGATTGCACCAGGAGCCGACAGGCCACGGGTTTGCATCGAGCGAAGTTCACTTTCTAAAAAGCGTTCGCGCTCCTGAAGCCGTGCAAGTTCTGCGGAAACGCCACGCAACAAGTCGCGAACTTCTTCTTGTTCAAACCCACGCCTAACTACGCTGAATTGCGCAGAACCAACGGCCGCCGGTGAAGACGGGTCGGGGCGTGAAAACGAAATTGCCATGCAAACAACAGTACGCCCCGCCTAGAGCGAGATTGTGGCATTCGTGAGTCCACTGCCACCAAGGGACTCAAGCAGGGCTAATGCTTCGTCAAGATTTTCCACAGTTACGAGTTTCACCGCAGAACCAAGCACTGCACGCGCAGCTGCTAATTCTTCTGGGGACTGTGATTTTGGAACGATGAACAACTTCGCACCTGCTGCTTTCACTGCCACCGCCTTTTGGGGCAATGCGCCAATTGCGCCAACAGTTTCATCCTCATTCATCGTCCCCGTTGCAGCTACTTTCACCCCGCCAAACAGATCGCCGGGTGTCAATTCATCAAGCAAAGCAAGGGTAAATGCGAGACCTGCAGATGGTCCACCAATGCGATCAGTGTCAATGGAGACTTCAAAAGGGAGGACGACTGTTCGCGTGTCAGCAGGAATGAATCCAATGATGGTTCGACCTGGCTCATCGGGACTTTCGATCAATTGCACCCGTCGATCCTCTGGCTCAGTAGCCATATGCGGGATAACGCCAATGGTCACAATGTCACCAGGTTCATACCCTTCCATTAACGGAGCCAATTCCGCCAAGGTTGGAATGGCTTTACCATCAAAAACCGTCAGCGTGTCACCTGGCAGTAGTTGCTTGCAAGCACTGAGTGTTACTGGAATATCCAAACACACGACTTCTTCAACAACCACGCTTCCAAGTTCAAATGAGGCATCGAGGCCCAGCTTCGTAAATGCCACATACTCAGCAATCTGCTTTGCAGTAGTCATGGATTGAAAGCCAAGTTGCTGCTGAGTTCCCGGTGTGCTTTTTCCAAACCTCTCCTCAAAAGACTGCACATCTACATCTGCGTCAATTGAACCAACGAATGTTTCAAGAGCGGAAAGCTGTCCACCAAAGGCAGTAACAAACAACACTGAATTAGTAGATGGATAACGAGTGACGTGCGCGAGTGCTTCCTTCGTGAATTCGAGTCTGTTCGCCACTGGTTCGGCCGAACCGGGCGCCACTTCCCAGAAACGCACTTGAATACTCGCCGCAACGACAATGCCAATAAGGGCCAACCAGGCGCAGGTCAGCAATGGCAATGCCCACCACAATTTGCGCAGTTCTGCTCTATCCGGTCGCGTTGGAGCAAGGGTCGGCGGTGGTAGCGGTACGCTATTTGGCATCGTGACGTCGTTGTTTTCGCTCATCGATTTACCTATTTTCGCTTCCACATTCGGTGTGACAGTAAGGGCTTTGCTTGCCTGTGTTTTGGCAATTGGCGCCCTCGTCGTTCTTGGTGGCACTAAGCCTGCCAGACAAGATCGCCCAAATGTCGTTCAGGTGCGAACAAAGACAACTCCTCTATATACAGAGCCGTCAGAGAAGCAACGAAAGACCAGTGCTATTGGGCTTCTTGGTGGAAGTGTTCTTGCTGGGGCATTGAGCGCAATTGTTATATCCGTCGTACTTGCCTACCTCGTCACCACGTTGACGAGTTTGTTGAAATGAGCATTGTGAACAAATCGGCAATTGCAATCATTCCTGCTCGTGGTGGCTCTAAAGGAATTCCAAACAAAAATCTTCAGACCGTCGGTGGAATCACTCTTCTTGCTCGAACAGTTTCTGCTTGCCTCCAATCTGCTTCAATCACAACGGTCTACGTATCCACCGATAGCAACGAAATTGCCGCAGTTGCATCGAGTTGTGGTGCACAAGTTGTTCGCAGGCCAGCATCGCTCTCTGGTGATAATGCGTCGAGTGAGTCTGCGTTACTACATGCACTCGATGAGATTGAAAAACAAACTTCACTTCCCCAGAATGTGCTGTTTGCTCAATGCACTTCTCCGTTCATTTCGCAGGCAGACATCGACGGCGTTCTTGGGTTACTCCAAAACCATGACTCCGCGCTCACTGTCACCGAAAACCACGCTTTTATTTGGCGCAGGGATAGTTCGGGCAACGCGATTGGAATTAATCATGACTCTGCTGTTCGGCTTCCGCGGCAACAATTGGCCCCTGAATTTAGAGAAACCGGTGCTGTATATGGCATGAACATTGAACAGTTCCGAAAGAGTGGCCACCGGTTCTTTGGACGCATTGGAATGTATGAAGTTCCAACTGAACGGTCAATGGAAATTGATGAACCCGAAGACCTACGGCTTGCGAATGTTCTCGAGCTCCAAAGCAAAAGCCTGCCAAGCGCAGAATCCCTGCGGGCTATTAAGGCAATCGTCTTTGATTTTGACGGTGTCATGACCGATGATCAGGTGTACATCACTGAAACTGGTGAAGAAATGGTGATGGCTAGTCGATCGGACGGGATGGGAATTTCTGCACTGAAGAATGCGGGTCTTAAGTTGCTCATACTTTCTAAAGAACGCAACCCAGTAGTAACAAAACGGGCAGAAAAGTTACAGATTGAAGTAATTCAGTCTTGCGACAACAAGTTGGAAGCGCTTACAGAATGGTTATCGAAGAATCAATTACCACTTTCGCAATGCGCATACGTTGGTAATGACATTAACGATCTGCAATGCATGCAGGCTGTGCGACTTGCGATTGCGCCAATTGATGCTCACCCTGTAGCCGCACAAGCAGCACACTGGAGGCTTACACGCGCCGGTGGAAAAGGCGCAATTCGCGAGCTTTCCGATGCAATCATCAATCGCTAGTTGCTCTATTGCATTAGGGTATTTACATGACAAATAAAGTCGCTGTCGGTAAAAAGACAATTGGTGTCGGTGAGCCTGTATACGTCATTGCTGAAATTGGAATCAACCATAACGGTGACATTGAAATAGCAAAGCAGTTGATGGATGTAGCGGTTGAAACTGGCTGTGATGCTGTGAAGTTTCAAAAGCGAACTCCAGAAATTTGTGTGCCAGAAGAACAGAAAAGCATCCCACGTGATACACCGTGGGGAACGATGACCTATTTTGAATATAAAAAGCGAATTGAATTTGAACAATCGGAATTCGAACAAATTGATACATACGCAAAGAAGATCGGAATCGATTGGTTCGCTTCGCCATGGGATGTGCCATCTGTCGATTTTCTTGAAAGTTTTAATGTCCCATGCCAGAAGATTGCCTCTGCATGTCTCACTGATTCTGAGCTTCTGTCTGCGGTCAATAAGACCAAGACAACAACAATTCTGTCAACGGGAATGTCTTCAATGCCAGAAATTGACAAAGCAGTTGATCTACTCAATAACGTCCCACTCGCAATCGCGCAAGCCACTTCTACGTACCCAGCTGAAGCGTCTGAGTTAAATCTTCGCGCTATTCAAACGTTCGCCGAAAAATACAAAGTGCCCGTTGGGTATTCTGGCCATGAGCGTGGATTGCAAGTGACGATTGCAGCAGTTGCACTTGGTGCAGTGTTTGTCGAACGTCACATCACTCTTGACCGAAGCATGTGGGGCACTGACCACTCTGCAAGCCTCGAGCCAGAGGGGCTAAAGAAATTGGTCCGTGACATTCGAATCATCGAACTCGCACTTGGTGATGGGAAAAAGAAGGTCTACGACAGCGAAATTCCGATTCGAGCAAAGCTTCGTCGAGTTCTTTCGTAAAGAGGCATGTTTTCGAAAATACGTCGCGTGCTTCGAGTTCTTCGACGTACGCACATTTCATTTCGTTTTCCAAAGCCCGTCGCCATCGTTCAAATTCATAATGATGGAATTGAAATTCTTGCTCAATACGTGGACAGATCCTCTGTATCAGTAGTTGATCCATCTGTGTTCAACTTTTGGATCCTACTTAGATGCTTAGTTTTTGGAAAATTCCAAATGATGGAATACTCGGCTGAAGTTATAAGAGTTCAGCGGCCTCGTATAGTCATCACATTCATTGATAACGACACCACTTTTTATCTTCTTAAATCTCTCATTCCTTCTCCTGCTTATATTGCCGTCCAAAATGGTCTTCGCCACAACTACGCGTATGCACATCGGAGTGGTTTTGTCGATCATCTTGTAAAAGCTGGTGGCAGGGATCGGCTTTCTGCAGACCTGATCTGCACCTTTGGCAAGGGTTCTTCGCTGTTATTTGAAAACAATATTCGTACAAAAACTCTTGTCACTGGAAACCTTAAAAATAATTCGATGAAACTCGCCGAGCCCAAAAAAATTGAATACGACATCGTATTCATGTCTCAACATGCACCATTCGACCTTGCAAACCAAGAAGAAACGATCTATCTAAATGAATCATCTGTTTCAATTCATCGGTTTTATGAAATTGAAGGAGCAGTTGCTAATTTTCTTGCCCAATATTGCAAAGAGCGATCGCTCCGCTTTGCGGTTTCAGGAAAACGAGGATCTGAAGATGCTTTCGAACTTCAATTCTTTTCTCAAGCCATTGGCAAACTTCCATTTGAGTTCTTGCCTCGAGTAGATCCGCAATCAAGCTATGTAAACGCCTTCAATTCCCGTCTTGTGGTGGTGATTGATAGCACTATTGGCTATGAATTGCTTTCCCGAGGAAGAAAAGTTGCATTTTTTTCCGCTCGTGTACTCGGAGAGTCAAGGGGTGCTAGCGAAGATAGGGACACCTGCTTCGGCTACCCGAATGCTTATTCTGATACGGGAGTTTTCTGGACCAACCACCCAGATCCCGATGAGTACTCAAAAATCCTCAATTCATTATTGGAAATGACGGATGCAGAATGGGCCGCTCAAATTCAGCCATACACTGAGGACTTGATGGCGTACCTGCCAGGTAATTCTGCATTCATCCAGATGCTTCAAAGCGAGGGCATCCCAATGACGAACGAGGGGTCACAACGTGCTTAGCGGTTCTTCCATTCTGATCACTGGTGGCACAGGTTCATTCGGGCACACCTTTGTTCCGATGACTCTGGAAAAGTACAACCCACGGCGATTGGTCATTTTCTCGCGAGACGAAATGAAGCATTGGGAAATGGCCAAGGATTACGCGAACGATGAACGAGTTCGCTTCTTCGTTGGAGATGTGCGCGATAAGGACAGGTTGTCGCGTGCTCTAAAGGGAATTGATTACGTCGTTCACGCAGCCGCTACGAAGATAGTTCCAACTGCCGAGTACAACCCGTTTGAATGCGTGAAAACCAATGTCATTGGCGCGATGAACTTGATTGATGCATGTATCGATCAAGGCGTAAAACGCGTCGTTGCCCTTTCTACCGATAAGGCAAGCAGCCCAATCAACTTGTATGGCGCAACAAAGCTCACCTCCGACAAATTGTTTGTTGCAGGAAATTCCTATGCAGGAAAAGACGACACTCGTTTTGCGGTAGTGCGTTATGGCAACGTCATGGGATC
>ENA-OUVC01000936-OUVC01000936.1-marine-metagenome-genome-assembly--contig:-NODE-936-length-18175-cov-3.190076_pt1 | contig 18175 bp, 20 predicted proteins | sample MGYA00248622_ERZ508571 | MGnify/ENA primary metagenome ERZ508571 (study PRJEB26236, sample SAMN06267175) | marine metagenome | isolation source: Columbia River Estuary | place: USA:Columbia River Estuary... | reverse complement strand
GATTGCTCATGAATAGCAGATAAAATACCACAAGAATTACTTTCGAACATGTACTCCGATTTTGTATAACCAATTTTCTTGATTACTTCTCTTGCAATAGATTGCACATCTAAATAGGCTTTAGATTTAACCTCGCCAGCTAATACCACTTGGCCGGTAGTTACTAAAGTTTCGCAAGCTACTTTTGAAGTAGGGTCGAAAGCTAAAAAATTGTCGATAAGCGCATCTGAAATTTGATCTGCAACCTTGTCTGGGTGCCCTTCAGAAACTGATTCTGATGTAAATAAATAAGACATAGTTTTATAAATAAGTTTAAAAAAAATATCGAAAAGATAGAAATGGGTAAAAGATCTGTTTTTAGCAATTTTTTTACGTGGTTGCAATCAAGGCAAATTTTCCACTTTTCGTAGCACAAAAATAGAATAAATTTTAATATTCAATCAATATTCAAGAAAATTCAGATAATATTGTATCCTATTAAATAATAGCACGAAGACAGCCCTATGACTTATCGTTTTTATTCCATTCGTCAGATATGCAAACAATTACTATTAGTTACCTTACTATATAGTGTTTGTAGGCTGTTATTCTTCGTTTTTAATTATAGTAGCTTTAGTCAAACTGGATACGAACAAATACTGATCGCATTTTTGCATGGTATTCGATTTGATTTGTCGGCTATCCTATATAGCAACATCCCTTTTATGTTGTTTGCTATTTATGCCGATTTCAAGACAGAAACAAGAAATGGATTTTCGGCTGCTAAAATTATTTTTATTGTATTTAACTCGCTTACAATTTTAAGCAATATAATCGATGTAAAATTTTATGAATTTCAAAAAAAGCGCACCACATTCGAATTGTTTTCGGGCGAAAATAATATTATAAAATTAATACCATCTTATATCGCAAATTATTGGCACCTGATTTTAATTACCGGATTTTTAATTTATTTTTTAATAAAAGGATACGATAAAATAAACGCGAATGCGCAAAAAGAAAAAAAGAATTTCTATGTTTTAAAAGCGGTAGCTTCTTTTATTTTTCTAGGTATTACCATTATCGGTATGCGCGGAGGCCTTCAAACCAAGCCCCTGCAAATGATTGCCGCATCTTACTACGGCAACCCTAACAACGCATCTTTGGTATTAAACACCCCATTTACCATTTTCCAAAGCATCAACAAAAAACCATTAAGTCGAAAAAATTATTTTTCGGAAACACAAGCAAATAAAATTTTCAATACACAAAGAGATTATACAAGCCAATTTGTTTTTGATAAAAAAAATGTAGTCGTAATTATATTAGAAAGTTTCTCCAACGAATACATCGGAACAATGAGTCATCAAAAAACTTGTGCACCATTTTTAGATAGTTTAATTGCAGAAAGCTATTTATTGGAACAAGCGTTTGCAAATGGCAAAAAATCAAACGAAGCCATGCCAAGTATTTTCGCTTCTTTACCCTCTTTACTAAACGAGTCGTATATCAACACGGTTTATCAAAACAACGAATTAAGCACCCTTCCTAATCTATTAAAACAGAAAGGGTATTATACTGCATTTTACCATGGGGGCATTAACGGCTCTATGAATTTTGATGCTTTTGCTAAAAAAGCAGGCTTTGATAATTATTTTGGCATGAACGAATACCCTACCATAGCCGATTATGATGGACATTGGGGCATTTATGACGAGCCTTATTTTGAATACGTATCGCATGAGCTGGGCTCCTTACCTAAACCATTTATGGCCGGAATATTCTCTTTATCTTCTCATCCACCATACGATTTACCAGAAACGCGTAAAAATGATTTTGCAGAGATGGCCACTGCTAAGCAAAAGAGCTTTAGGTATACCGATTTAGCTTTGAAGAAATTTTTTGAATATGCAAAAACCAAAAACTGGTACACCAACACCTTGTTTGTAATTGTGCCCGACCATACACCAGATGCAGATGCTATTGCTTATGATACAAAGGTGGCTTATTATCAAATCCCCATTATTTTATTCGATCCTTCGAGTAAAAGTTTAATTGGTAAATCGAGTCAGGTAGCACAGCAAATAGATATTATGCCGACGGTATTAGATTACCTACATTTCGATCATCCATTTATGGCTTTTGGAGAAAGCGCTTTGCGACAAAAACAATATCCATACGCCATAAACTACAGAGATGGAATCTATCAAACCATTGATTCTACTCATGTTTTACAGTTTGCAGAAAATCAAACACTGGCTTTTTATAATTACCAAATAGACCCCTATTTAAAAAACAACTTGCGCAACCAAACGGATGCGAAAGAAAATAAAATGAAAGAATTTACAGCGGCATATATTCAACAGTTCAATGACGCATTAATAAAAAATAAGTACCAAACAATTGAAGATAAAAATAGTATTCATCATTAATCCTATTGCTGGAGGGAAAAACAAAAACCATTTCTCCAAAGTAATTGCTAGTCATTTAAATACATCAAAATTTGAATACGAACTTATTCAAACCGAAAGTGAAAAACACGCCTATGAATTAACTAAAACAGCTATCACAAATGGCGCTGAAGTAGTTGTTGCTGTTGGAGGAGACGGCACCATCAACGAAATTGGATCGGCATTAATAGGCAGTACATGTACCTTAGCCATTATACCTTATGGCTCTGGCAATGGCTTGGCTAGGTCCTTAAAAATTCCAATGAACACCATTCAAGCTGTTAAATTAATTAATCAATTTAAAACAGCTAAAATTGATGCTGCAAAACTAAATGAACATTATTTTTTCAATATGTCGGGAATGGGATTTGATGCGCACATTAGTCATGTTTTTGCAAAGGATAAAAACAGAGGTTTGCTAGGTTACGTTAAAGCTACTTTTACTGAATTAAAAAATTACCGCAGCAAAAATTACGAAATTATTATTGACGGAAAAACATTAAAAGAAGATGCTTTTATTTTAAGTGTAGCCAATTCTAGCCAATACGGAAACGAAGCCCACATAGCACCTCGGGCACAATTACAAGACGGCTTATTAGATTTAGTAATTGTAAAACCATTCCCATTATACTTAATGCCATTGTTGGCACTGCGAATGTTTTTGAAGACAGCCGATCAATCGAAATACTTCATTAGTTTACAAGGGGAATCGATATTAATTAATCGTACCAACAATGTAATTCATTTAGATGGTGAGCCAAAGTTGGTAAACGAAAATATGCTAATTCAAATTTTAGTTAAGGCCATAAATATAATTGTTCCATAACATGTCAAAAAAAAATAGCAGTGGTGGCATTATGTATTCTACCAATCCAGATTTCGAATTTCAACAAGAATCGAAAGAAATAAGTAGTACACCTGCAAACAACCAACAAGATTTACGCGTACAATTAGATAAAAAGCAAAGAGCGGGCAAGGCGGTTACTTTAATTACTGGTTTTGTTGGTTTAGGCTCCGACTTACTCGAATTGGGCAAAAAATTAAAATCGAAATGTGGCGTAGGGGGTACGGTAAAAGATGGCGAAATTATCATACAAGGAGATTTCAGAGAAAAAATCATTCAAATACTGCAAGCAGAAGGCTATAAAGTAAAAAGAATTGGCGGATAAACTTTGTTTTTAGTAATTTGCACCACCTATTTATGTATCTATTAACATCGAAAAACAGCATTAAATGAATAATGAATTTGGATTGAGAGCAAGCAATGCAAGTGTTGCTACTTTAGGATTAGGAAATGTTGCGGCAGCTTATTGGAATATGACACCCGCAGAATTAGTGGAAGAGGCAATTGTTAGGGGCGAGGGCAGACTTGTTGATTCTGGAGCATTAGCTGCAGACACTGGCGAGTTTACAGGAAGATCGCCTAAAGACAGATTTATTGTTAAAGACGCCATTACCGAAAATGCAGTTTGGTGGGGAGATGTAAATATTCCATTTGACAGTCAAAAATTTGATTTATTATACCATAGAGTTTGCGCATACTTAGCAGGCAAAGAAATTTTTGTGAGAGATGCTTACGCTTGTGCAGATCCAAAATACCGCACCAATATTCGTGTAGTTACCGAGCAGGCGTATCATAATATTTTTGCAAATAATTTATTTTTGCGTCCAACGAAAGAAGAAGTATTAAACTTTTCGCCAGAGTGGACCATCGTTAACGCCCCTGGTTTTAAAGCCGATCCAGCCATTGATGGAACACGCCAACACAACTTCGCCATTTTAAATTTTACCAAAAAAATTATTTTAATTGGCGGAACCGGTTATACAGGCGAAATTAAAAAAGGAATTTTCGGAGTATTAAATTTTGTTTTACCGCACGATAAAAATGTGTTGTCGATGCATTGTTCGGCAAACATTGGCAAAGATGGCGACACGGCTATTTTCTTTGGCTTATCTGGAACGGGTAAAACGACTTTATCTGCCGATCCAAACAGGGGTTTAATTGGCGATGATGAACATGGATGGGCATCTGATACGGTATTTAATTTAGAAGGCGGTTGTTATGCAAAATGCGTAGACTTAACCAAAGAAAAAGAACCAGAAATTTGGGGAGCTATTAAATTTGGTGCTTTACTAGAAAACATTGTTTGTTACGAGGAAACTAGCACCGTAGATTTTTCTAATATTTCTAAAACAGAAAACACGCGAGTTGCTTATCCAATCCATCACATAGCCAATGCAGTAGAACCTTCTATTGCAAGCAACCCTAAAAATATTTTCTTTCTAACTTGTGATGCATACGGCGTTTTGCCACCAATTTCGAAGTTAGATGCAGGACAAGCGATGTATCATTTTATTTCTGGTTATACTGCAAAAGTAGCGGGAACAGAAGCTGGAGTTACCGAACCACAAACTACTTTTTCGGCATGCTTTGGAAAAGTATTTTTACCATTACACCCTGCAAAATATGCAGAAATGTTGGGTAAGAAAATGAAAGAAAACCAAGTAAATGTTTGGTTAGTTAATACCGGATGGACCGGAGGTGCTTATGGCACCGGCTCAAGAATGAAATTAAGTTATACACGCGCAATGATTACTGCAGCATTGAACGGAGCACTTGCTAGCGTTGAGTTTGAGCAGCATCCAATTTTTGGATTGCAAATGCCAACCACTTGTCCAAATGTACCTTCAGAAATTTTAAATCCAAGAAATACTTGGGGCAACGCAGCAGATTACGATAAAAAGGCAAATGAATTAGCCCAAAAATTTATTAAGAATTTTGAACAATATGCCGAAGGTGTTTCTCCCGAAATTTTAGCAGCAGCACCTGTCGCAAAATCATAAAAAAAATCATAAAAAAATAAAAAAAGATGGCTTTAGAAACACAAGGAAAATTACATGAAATTTTTGATCCGCAACAAGTTACAGAGCGATTCAAAAAAAGAGAGTTTGTAGTGGAAATAGATGACAATGGATATTTGCAACATGTAAAATTCCAATTGAATCAAGATAAATGCAGTTTAGTAGATGCTTATCAAATTGGCGACCAAATTAAAGTTTCTTTTAATTTAACAGGACGCCAGTTTACGCGTAAAACAGGCGAATTAGATTATATCACTAATGTGGTTGCTTGGAGATTAGAGCGAGTGGGCGCAGGAGCCGGTGCTAGTGCATCCGCAGCACCCATGCCAACAGAACCACCCGCATTTAATATCGGCAGCGCAGACGGAGCAGACGACTCGCTTCCATTCTAAAAAGAAATTTAGGCTTAAAACTCTGAATATCATATATTTAACTTTTAACCTGAAATCTCAGGTTAATTTTACATTAATAAATGATTTCAAAATTTTTTTATCCCTAAAAAATTCTATTTTTGTGTGCCTACTCATAAAATGAAGGGTAATTTATATCAAAACTTAACGTTAAATCTTAAAAATAAAAACTAATTAATAAAACAATGGCAAACGAAGCAAAAGTAGCTGCTGCTGCAAAAGTTGAAAAAGGGAATGGATTGAGTACTTTTTTCGCATCATTTACTATTCCACTATGTTTATTGGTGGGTATCTTAATTTTCACATTTGTGATGGGTGCGCCTTCAAACTTTGAAGGAAATGATCCAGCGAATCACCCAGTTCAAGAAGGTGCAGGACACGTATTAGGTTTGATCCACAAAGGTGGTTACATCGTTCCTATTTTATTGTCATTGGTTTTAATGAACATTACTTTTTCTATTGAGCGTTACTTAACAATTGGTAAAGCACAAGGAACAGGAAATGCAGAAGCATTTGTTAGAAAAATCAGAGCAAAATTAGACCAAAACGATGTAGAAGGCGCTATTAAAGAGTGTGATGCACAAAGAGGGTCTGTTGCAAATGTAATGCGTTCTACGCTTTTAAAATACAAAGAAATGCAAGGCTTAACTTCTATGCCTGTAGACCAAAGAATCATTTCTATTCAAAAAGAAATTGAAGAGTCGGTTACTTTAGAATTACCAGGTTTAGAAAAGAACTTAGTTGTTATTGCAACCATGGCATCGGTTTCTACCTTGATCGCGTTATTAGGTACAGTATTAGGTATGATTAAAGCGTTCTCTGCATTAGCAACCGCTGGTTCTCCAGACTCTGTAGCATTAGCAACCGGTATTTCTGAGGCCTTAATTAATACAGCTTTAGGTATTGGTAACTCTGCTATTGCAACAATCATGTACAATGTATTTACTAGTAAAATTGATGCAATTACTTATGCAATCGACGAAGCTGGTTACAGTATCGTACAAACATTTGCTGCTAAAAACAGATAATAATTGATAAGCAATATTTAAACATAAATAATAAATACAATGTCAAAAGTAAAGGTTCCTCGTAAGAGTACAGTAGTAGACATGACGGCAATGACCGACGTGGCATTCTTGCTGCTTACGTTCTTTATGTTGGCTACCAAGTTTAAACCTGATGAGCCTGTGACGGTGACCACACCTTCCTCGATCTCAGAAATAAAGTTACCAGAAACAGATATTTTATTATTAACAATAGACAAAGATTCGCGCGTGTTTTTTGCAATGGATGGGGAGTCGAATAGGTTATCATTGTTAGATAAAATGGCTGAGAAATATCAACTTACTTTTAACGACAAACAGAAAAAAGAATTCTCTTTATTGAGTTCATTCGGAGTGCCGGTTAAAAATCTAGGACAATATTTAGACTTAGATGCAGAAGGCAGAAAAAAATTCGCACAAACTGGAATCCCTTCGGATTCTACGAACAACGAATTAGCTGATTGGGTATTGCAAGCACGTTTTACGAATAAGGCTTTAAGGGTTGCTGTTAAAGGCGATCAAAATGCAGGCTTTCCTGTAGTAAAGCAAGTAATCGCAACTTTGCAAGATAAAAAAGTAGACCGTTTCAACTTTATTACAAGCTTGGAAAAAGCTGAGGATTAATAATTCATAAAAAAAATTAGCGATGTCAGATATAGAAAGCGGCGGTGGCGGCGGAGCCCATAAAGGCAAAAAGAAAGGTAAAAAAATGTCGACAAGGGTGGATTTTACACCCATGGTTGACTTAGGTTTTTTATTGATCACTTTCTTTATGTTAACCACATCCATGAATAAGCCGCAAACCATGGAAATCAATATGCCAGTTAAGGATAAAAACTTAACCGAAGATCAACAAACTAAAGTAAAAGCATCTCAAACTTTGACGGTGTTGCTTACTAAAGAAAATAAAGTTGTTTATTATTTTGTTGATGAAAAAACTGGCGAGCCAGGCCTTACAACAGTTACAGACTATGGTAAAGACGGCATCCGTAAAGTATTATTACAAGAAAACAAAATTAGAAATGCTAGCGTAGATTCCATTGGAATTTACAAAGGGCAATTACAAACAAATAAAATTACGGAAGAAGATTTTAGGGCAAAAGTATATGCCATCAAATCTTTTAAAGATGGTTTAATTGTTATTATCAAGGCAGACGATAATGCTAGATATGGAAATTTAGTTGACATCTTAGATGAAATGAATATCTGTAATATTGGTCGTTATGCAATTGTAGATATTACGCCAATTGATTTAGCCTTATTAAGTAAAACCACATTATAATTCTACAAAAGAAATTAGCAAATGGCAGGTAAAATAGATTTATATGATGGCAAATGGATAGAGCTCGTATTCCGTGGTAGAAACCAGGAGTATGGTGCTTTTGAAATTCGTAAAAGTTATCCAAAACATGCATTTTTTGGCATCGTTTTGGCAATTGTTGCTTTTACTTTGTCGGTGAGTGCACCATTGATTATTCGTTTAATATCCAATGCACTTCCAGACGAGAAAATAGTAAAAGTAGACCAAACCAACGTTTTAGAGGATGTGCCGCCGGTTGATAAAAACCAACCAACGCCACCACCACCCCCACCACCACCGTTAAAGTCGACGATTAAATTTACCCCTCCGGTAATTAAACCCGATGATCAGGTGCCTGATGAACCACCTCCCATTCAAGATGAATTAAAAAAAGTGGATGCGGGTTTAACCACCGTTCAAGGTGATCCAAACGCAGAAGTAGATTTGAGTGGATTAGATGGAGATATTACAGGTGAGGAAGCACCATTTATTTCGGTTGAGCAAATGCCAGAATTTCCGGGAGGAGGCGAAGGCGCTTTAATCGCTTACATTGCAAAGAATACAAAATACCCAGCAATGGCTAGGGAAAATAATATTGAAGGAACTGTATTTATCTCTTTCGTAGTAGAAAAAGATGGTAGCGTTTCTGATGTAAAAATATTAAGAGGTATTGGCGGCGGATGTGACGAAGAGGCAAAACGTGTAATTAAAAACTTGCCAAACTTTGCACCTGGTAGACAAAACGGAAGACCAGTGCGTGTGCAGTTTAACGTACCTGTGAAATTTAAATTGATGTAATTCAAATGAATAAACCAGCGGATTTATGGTCCATGCGAGAAAAAGTGATTTTCGTATTTGGAATAATCATGTCGCTCGTTTATTTAGTAATCGGATTGAGTTTACTCAGCATAGGAAATTTCTTAGCTGAATATGATAAAATAGTTAAAATTGGAATAGGCTGTATTTTTATAGCCTATTCTTTTTTTAGATTGTGGAGAGCATTTACTAATTGGAAAAACAGCAACAATGAAGACGAAGAATAAATTTTTATTATTTGCCCTAATTGGAATCTGCTTTTCTGCTTGCTCAAACAATAAAGATAAAAACGGAAAAGAGCTCAGCACCACTACTACCGGTGAAGTAAAAATTGCAGCAGACGAAACACTACTTTCTATCATCGATGCGCAAGAACAAGTTTTCGAAACCATTTATCCTAAAGCAAACTTAAGCGCAGTTTATTTGCCTGAGCTAGACATGATGGATTTGTTTATCAAAGACAGCATCTCTTTAGTGGTTGCCGCTAGAGGCTTAAACCCTTCCGAAATAGCTTATTTTAAAGGGAAACACAGCTATACGCAAAATAAAATAGCAACTGATGGTATTGCTTTAATTGTAAACAATCAAAACACCGATACTACTTTTACTTTAGCGCAAGTGCGCGAAATTATGCGCGGAAATTTTAAAGATTGGAACACACTCGACAAAAAATCTACACTTGCAAAAATCAATCTTGTCTTTGATAATAAGAACAGCGGAACCGTTCGATACATGGCCGAATTAGTGGGTCAAAAATCTATACCGGGTTATGCATTAAAAACAAACGAAGAAGTAATTAAATATGTTAGCGAAAATAAAAACGCTTTAGGAATTGTGGGTGTAAATTGGATTAGCGATAAAGACGACCCAAAGGCCATGAAATTTAGAAGCGGCATTAATGTAGTAGGTATTATGGGCGACCCAGGAGATTTGGGAGATGATTATTATTACCAACCCTACCAAGCTTACTTTGCCACTAAACAATACCCTTTATTACGCGAAATATATAGCATTAGCAGAGAACCTAGAGCTGGCCTTGCCACTGGGTTTGCATCGTTTATATCAAGCGATAAAGGCCAAAAAATTATTTTAAAATCTGGCTTATTGCCAGCCAATGCACCCATCAGAATTATACAAACAAATTAAAAAAAATTAGCATGAATCGAAGTTTAAAAAATGCTTGGCTTGTTGCCATCATAGTAGTTTCCACTTTTACAATTGTAAAGGCGCAAGAAGCAGTAAAAGGAATTAGGGCAATTGAAGTAGAGCAATTTGAAAAAGCAAAAACAATTTTCAGCAAATTAGTGCTTGAAAATCCAAGCAATGCCGACAACTATTATTATTTAGGAAAAGCTTATTATAAGCAAGATAAAATTGATTCTGCGAAGTTTTATTTTCAACAAGGTTTAGCCGCAAACCCTAACTCCACTTTAAACATAGTAGGTTTAGGCTCGGTAGATTACGACTTAGGAAATGTAATAGAAGCAAAAGTAAATTTCGATAAAGCAATTGCTATTTCATTAGGCAAAGATTTTCAAACCTATATTAGCATTGGCGAAGTATACCGCGAATTAGGTGTTAGAAATTTCGAAGAATCTTTAAGTTATTTCTTAAAAGCAAAAGCAATTAATCCAAAGAGCCCCGAATTATTAGTGGCTATTGGAGATGTATATATGGAGCAAGCAAACGGTTCTGAAGCGGTTAAATATTACACAGAAGCACTTAAATTAAACCCTAACTACGTGAACGCACATGTGCGTACAGGAAAGCTTTGGACGCGTTCGTTGAATTACGCCGAAGCGAAAATTGCTTTCGATAAAGCGATTAAAATAGACTCTACTTTTGCCCCAATTTACAGAGAATACGGCGAATTAGAATTAACCGCAAAACACTTTGAAAGCGCCGTTGAAAACTATAAAAAATATTTATTCCTTACCGATAAATCTTTGAATTCGCAATTGCGTTATGCTAAGTTTTTATTCTACGGAAAACAATTTCAAGAGTCTATCGATATTATCAAACAAATTGTAGCGAAAGATTCTAGCGATTATATTAACTACCGATTATTGGGTTATTCTTCTTACGAGGTTAAAGATTACAAAGCTGGATTAACCGCCATGAATAAATTTTTCTCAATGAATCCTGCAAAAATTTTACCCCAAGATTATGCTTATTTAGGCAAGTTGCAAGTAAAAAATAAATTAGACTCATTGGGCGTAAACACTATTACACGCGCCATTGCGCTCGATACCACTAGTAGAGATTTATACGGAGATTTATCGGATGCTTATTTCTCGATGAAGCAATATAAACTATCTGCAGAAACCTACGAATTAAAATTATTGAACACTAAACCAACTGCTATAGATTATTTTAATTTAGGTAGAAAATATTATTTCGGATTAGAATTTGCAAAATCAGATTCATCTTTTGCCAAACTTTTAGAATTAAATGCAGCGTACAAACCAGCTTATTTGTTTCGCGCGAGAAATAATGTGCAGTTAGATAATGTAGATAAAATCAATGATGGTTTGGCTAAACCATTCTACGAAAAGTTTATTGAACTAACCATTGCAGATCCAAAGTTAGACCTAAAAAAATCGGGTAAAGAATTGATTGAGGCCTATAAATATTTAGGTGATTATAATTACACTATTTTAAAAGATAATGCTGCCGCAATTGGCAATTTTCAGAAAGTCATCGAAATTGATCCTAATGACAAAGACGCCAAATTGAATATTGAAGGTTTAATTAAAGAGTCAAAGAAATAATCACTAATTTTACCATCTAGATTTAGCATTAAAAAATATGGGAAATTCATTTATACCAACCGATTACTTCCCAATCGTATTGCAATTTATTGCAGCAATTGGCTTTGTAGTGGTAACCATGTTAGCTACTCATTACATAGGCCCAAAGCGTAAAACAGCCGATAAATTAGCCAATTTTGAGTGTGGAATTGAGCAACAAGGCGATGCTAGGTCTCCCATTTCTGTGAAGTACTTTTTGGTTGCCATCTTGTTTGTATTATTCGATGTCGAGGTCATTTTTATGTACCCTTGGGCAGTCAATTTTAGAGAGTTTGGAATCACTGGTTTTTTAGAAATGTTGACATTTATTGGCTTCCTATTAGCCGGCTTTTTTTACCTAATAAAAAAGGGTGCTTTAGACTGGGAATAATTAAGATTTTTCTTGTCGCTAAATCCTTAAAAAGTAATATTTATTGTACATTTGACGCACATCTTCACTGAAGATGTGCGTTTTGTTTTTAAGCATTTTTATGAGTGAAATTAAAATTGTTTCGGCACCAGAAGGAATAGAAGGTGCAGGTTTTTTCGCAACGCGATTAGACAAAGTAGTAGGTCTTGCAAGATCACATTCATTGTGGCCTTTACCATTTGCAACTTCGTGTTGTGGAATTGAGTTTATGGCAACCATGGGATCTCATTACGACTTCGCTAGATTTGGTTCCGAGCGTCCAAGTTTTTCGCCCCGTCAAGCAGATTTATTAATGGTAATGGGAACTATCGCCAAAAAAATGGGTCCTGTTTTAAAACAAGTTTACTTACAAATGGCCGAACCCCGTTGGGTAATTGCTGTTGGTGCTTGTGCATCGTCTGGCGGTATCTTCGATACTTATAGTGTCATGCAAGGTATCGACGAAATTATTCCAGTAGATGTTTATGTACCTGGCTGTCCGCCGCGCCCCGAAGCAATCATCGATGGCTTCAATCGTATTCAAGATTTAGTAAAATCTGAATCGATGCGCAGAAGAAACTCGCCAGAATACCAAGCCCTCATGACTAATTACGGAATTAAATAAAATGGCAATAGCAACAGAAAATTTGATCGCAGATTTGCAGTCTACTTTTGGAACTGCATTGAGTAATTTTGAAGAGCCTTACGGTTTGTTAACCTTTCAAACCAATAAAGACAGCATCATCCCAGTATTAAAATATTTAAATGAAAACGAAACTTACCGTTTCCGATTTTTAACAGATGTTTGCGCCGTTCATTATCCAACAACAAAAGAGTTAGCAGTTGTTTATCATGTACAAAGCATGGAAAATAATTTTCGCTTAAGAATTAAAGTATTTATTCCAGAATCAAATCCTAAAATTCCTACCGCAACTGTTTTATATGAATCTGCTAATTGGCAAGAGCGAGAAACCTACGACTTCTACGGAGTAATTTTTGAAGGACATCCAAATTTGGTTAGAATTTTAAATGTGGACGACATGGTTGCATTTCCTATGAGAAAAGAACATCCATTAGAAGACCCAAACAGAATTGACAAAAACGATACTTATTTCGGTAGATAAAAAATTAACATAGCGTTATGGCTCATATTCAACTTGACAGCGATTCATTAGAAAAAGAAACCACGACTTTAAATCTTGGCCCAACACATCCTGCAACGCATGGTGTTTTCCAAAACGTTTTGGAAATGGACGGCGAAAGAATTGTCAGTGCAGTTTCTACTATTGGCTATATTCACAGGGCATTTGAAAAGATTGCAGAGCATCGCCCTTATTATCAAATCACGCCTTTAACAGATAGACTTAACTATTGCTCGTCACCCATTAATAATTTTGGCTGGCATTTAACAGTAGAGAAACTCTTAAATATTGAAACGCCTAAGCGTGTAGATTATATGCGCATCATTATTATGGAATTGGCGAGAATTTCGGATCATTTAATTTGTAATGGAATTTTAGGCGTAGATACCGGTGCTTTTACTGGCTTCTTATATTTGATGCAAGAGCGCGAAAACATTTATGAAATTTACGAAGAAATTTGTGGCGCAAGATTGACTACCAATTTTGGTCGTGTGGGAGGTTTTGAAAGAGACTTCAACGACATTGCCATTTTAAAAACCAAAAAGTTTTTGGCAACCTTCCCGAAAATCATGAGATCTTTTGAGGAGTTATTTAACAGGAACAGAATTTTTATTGATAGAACTGTAGGTGTAGGCGCTATTAGCGCCGAAAAGGCATTAAACTATGGCTTTACCGGCCCTTGTTTAAGAGCAACTGGTATAGATTACGATGTGCGTACCGCCAATCCATATTCTTCTTATAACGAATTTGATTTTGAAATTCCGGTAGGTACCAACGGCGATACTTACGATAGGTATATGGTAAGGAACGAAGAAATTTGGCAGAGCTTAAGATTAATCGAACAAGCTTTAGCCAAAATGGAAAAAGAACCCAAAGGAATTTTCCATGCAGATGTTCCCGCTTATTACTTACCCGAAAAGCAAGATGTATATGCAAACATGGAAGCGCTCATTTATCATTTTAAAATTGTGATGGGTGAAGTGGATATGCCTAAAGGCGAATTATACCATGCAGTAGAAGGTGGAAATGGGGAGCTCGGATTTTATTTAATTTCAGAAGGCGGCAGATCGCCCTACAGACTGCATTTCAGAAGGCCATGTTTTATTATTTATCAAGCATTCGCAGAAATTGCGAAAGGGTCTTTGTTATCCGACGCGATTGTTACCATGAGTAGTTTGAATGTAATTGCAGGCGAGTTAGACGCTTAAAATATTTTTTTTAAAAACATAAGTAAATGAATTTAGCATTTTCAGAAGAAGCATTAACACTATCGAAAGCGTTAATGAAAAGATATCCGGAAGGAAAACATAAATCGGCATTGATTCCAATCTTGCACATTGCGCAAGCAGAATTTAATGGCTGGTTAAGTTCGGATGCAATGGATTATGTTGCAAGTGTTATTGGCATTAAACCAATTGAAGTATACGAGGTAGCCTCTTTTTATTCGATGTTTAATATGCAACCTGTTGGCAAATGTACTTTAGAAGTTTGCCATACGGGTCCATGTGCAATTAATGGCGCCGAGAGTTTAATTAGCTATTTAGAAAATAAATTGAATATTAAACTTGGCCAAACTACCGCAGACGGTATGTTTACGCTAAAGGCAGTAGAATGTTTGGGCTCTTGTGGATCAGCACCGATGTTGCAGTGTGGCGTAAACTATTACGAAAACTTAACGAACGAAAAAGCAGACGACTTAATCAAAAAGCTAACTGCCGAAAATCGCTTACAATCTTATACAGATATAAAATAAAAAATTTGATGTTAAGCGCCCTAACCCTACCTGCAAAATATCGTTACTTAAATAAATTATTTAAGCAAGGCGAATTTGTGTTGTTAGATATTGGCGCAGGAAATCATTCGGCATCAAAAACAAAAAAATGGTTTCCAAATTGTGAGTACCACGGTTTAGATTTAAATAAAAATTATAATAATGACGAAAACGATTTTAAACTCATGAAATCGTTTTATGAATTAAACTTGGAAGAATTAAACTTGGATAGTGTACCCAATGCACACTTCGATTTTATTATGATGGCTCATGTGATTGAGCATTTGAAAAACGGGGATCAAGTATTGGTGAAATTACTAGCAAAGCTCAAGCCCGGAGGCTACTTGTATGTGGAGTATCCAGGAATTCGATCTACTCGACTTCCGCGCATGAAAGGAACTTTGAATTTTTTCGACGACGACACCCATGTGAGAGTGTATTCGTTAACAGAGTTGTATAATTTATTTTTAAAAAATAATACAGAAATTATTAAAGGCGGCACAAGAAAATATATTCCAAATATTTTAATGATGCCATTTAAGGTAATTCATAATTTAATTAAATACGGAAAAATATTACCGAGTATTTTTTGGGATTTATTCGGTTTCGCAGAATTTATATTGATAAAGAAGAAATAAAATAATATGTCACGCAAAATATTATTAGAACACATTGATGTTCCAGGAATAAATACTTTTGATACTTATCGAAAAATGGGCGGCTATCGTTCGGTCGAAAAGGCTTTGAAAACAATGTCTCCAGAAGATGTAGTAGAAGAGGTGAAGAAATCTGGCATGCGCGGAAGAGGTGGAGCCGGATTTCCAACGGGAATGAAATGGAGCTTTTTAGCAAAACCAGTAGGCGTGCCACGTTATTTAGTTTGCAATGCAGACGAATCGGAGCCGGGTACTTTCAAAGACCGTTACCTAATGGAAAAAATTCCACATGGATTAATCGAAGGAATGATTACTTCGAGTTATGCATTGGGCGCAAACACTTCTTATATCTACATTAGAGGAGAGTATTTTTATATATTAAGAATTTTAGAAAAAGCAATTGCCGAAGCTTATGCCAATGGCTTTTTAGGAAAAAATATTTTAGGCTCTGGCTACGATTTAGATTTATATGTTCATCCTGGCGCAGGCGCTTACATTTGTGGCGAAGAAACCGCATTATTAGAATCTTTAGAAGGCAAAAGAGGCAACCCAAGAGTGAAGCCTCCATTCCCTGCAATAGCTGGTTTATATGCTTGCCCAACGGTAGTAAATAATGTAGAAACCATTGCAGCTATTGCACCCATTGTAAATATGGGTGGCGACGAATACGCAAAAATTGGAATTGGTAGAAGTACCGGAACAAAATTAATTTCGGCAAGCGGACACATCAACAATCCGGGTATTTACGAAATCGAATTAGGCTTACCTGTAGAAGAATTTATTTACTCTGATAAATATTGTGGTGGCATTAAAAATGGTAAAAAATTAAAGGCAGTTGTTGCAGGTGGATCATCTGTGCCAATTTTGCCAGCCAATTTAATTTTAAAAACTGCAAACAACGAAGCGCGATTAATGAGTTACGAATCACTTTCCGACGGAGGCTTTGTAAGTGGCACTATGCTTGGATCTGGCGGCTTTGTTGTATACGACGAAGACAGTTGCATTGTGCGTAATACTTGGAATTTTGCACGATTCTATCACCACGAATCATGTGGACAATGTTCTCCATGTAGAGAAGGAACTGGATGGATGGAAAAAGTATTACATCGCATCGAATATGGTCACGGAAAATTAAGCGATATCGATTTATTAGTGGAAGTTTCTAAAAAAATAGAAGGCAATACAATTTGTCCATTAGGTGATGCAGCTGCATGGCCTGTGGCCAGTGCTATTCGTCATTTCCGCGAAGAGTTTGAATGGCACATTAAAGAAGCAACCTTAAGTCAAACAAGAAATTTTGGATTACTTGCCGCTCACGAGGCGCTAGTAAAATAATTATTTTAATAAAATGGCAGATAAAATAAAAGTAACCATCGACGGACAGTCTGTTGAAGTAGAACCGGGAACCACGATATTAAATGCAGCGCGTCAAATAGGCGGCGACATTGTGCCTCCGGCTATGTGTTATTATTCAAAGCTAAAAGGTAGTGGTGGTAAATGCCGTACTTGTTTAGTAAAAGTGGCACAAGGTTCCGAAAAAGATCCTAGACCAATGCCTAAGTTAGTCGCTTCTTGTCAAACGCAAGTGATGGACGGTATGGTGGTAGAAAACACCACTTCGCCAGAAGTTTTAGAAGCAAGAAAAGGCGTAGTAGAAATGTTATTGATAAACCATCCACTTGATTGTCCAGTTTGCGATCAGGCGGGCGAATGCGATTTGCAAAACTTATCATTCGAACACGGCGCGTCTAATTCTAGATACGAATTTGAAAGAAGAACTTTTGATAAAGTAGATATCGGAGATAAAATTCAATTGCACATGAATCGCTGTATTCTTTGCTATCGTTGTGTTTACACAGCCGATCAAATTACAGAAGGCAGGGTTCATGGTGTTTTAAATAGAGGAGATCAATCAGAAATATCTACTTATATCAGCGCAGCAATAGACAATGATTTTTCCGGAAACGTAATTGATGTTTGCCCAGTTGGCGCATTAACCGATAAAACATTCCGTTTTAAAAATAGGGTTTGGTTTACCAAACCAGTAGATGCACACAGAGATTGCGATCACGAAAAATGTTCGGGTAAGGTGGTTTTGTGGTATAAAGGAGAGGATGTATTGCGTGTAACTGCGCGCAAAGATCAATACGGCGAAGTAGAATCTTTTATTTGCAATACCTGTAGGTTTGATAAAAAAGCAACAGCAGATTGGACGATAGAAGGACCAAGAAAAATCGAAGACACCTCGGTTATTTCTTCCAACCATTATGAAATGGCGCATCCGCTTCCTGTCATCGAGAAAAACGAAGTATTAATTGAAGCGAATAAAAAAATGTTTCATAAAAAAATTAAATAAAAATGGACATCGCATTTATTATTGAAAAATTAATTTTAATCTCTGCCATCTTAGGGATTAGTTTGGTTATTGCCATGTATACTACCCTTGCAGAAAGAAAATTTGCAGGGTTTTTCCAAGACCGCGTAGGACCCAACAGAGCCGGACCTTGGGGCTTATTACAACCACTTGCCGATGGCGTAAAATTATTTA
>ENA-OUVC01000935-OUVC01000935.1-marine-metagenome-genome-assembly--contig:-NODE-935-length-18175-cov-3.344900_pt1 | contig 18175 bp, 20 predicted proteins | sample MGYA00248622_ERZ508571 | MGnify/ENA primary metagenome ERZ508571 (study PRJEB26236, sample SAMN06267175) | marine metagenome | isolation source: Columbia River Estuary | place: USA:Columbia River Estuary... | reverse complement strand
AAAGAGTTTATTCGAGAGCGCGAAATGTCATGCCGAAAGTTCCGGCGTTTCCGGTTATGTGGGTCACAATCGTCGATCGGCTGCGTGCAAATCGGTTGAGACCTTTATGGGTGAATGTTGTCAGTACGGCTATCAGGAACCACTGTTGATCGTGATGAACTTATTGATTGACGAAGATGTTCCTTCGTTGGGACATCGCATCATCTTATTCAAGCCGCATACGCAGATCGGCGTTTCGTTGCAGCCACACAATAAATATCGGTGGAATTCGGTGTTGGATTTAGGTTAACCTCAACCGATTCTAGAAGGGTAGTCCGTCGTCGTCCGAATGCGGGGAATCGATGGGTCCGGGAGCGGCAGAACCGGCAGAACCACCCTCGCCTTCCACATCCACGCGCCAGGCTTTGACATCGGTGTACCAGCGACCGTTGTATTCGCGGCTCTCCACATCGAAATCGATCTTCAACCGATTGCCGGGTACCAGCTTGCTTTCCTCGATCTTATCGCCCCAGATCGATACACAGACTTTTTTCGGGTATTGTCCGTCGGTTTCCACGATCACATCCTGTTTTTTCCAGGTTCCGTTCTTTCCGTTTCCGGTTTGCAGCGGCAATAAGGAGATCAGCTTGGCGGTAAATTGCATGGGGTGTTTTTTCGAGGAGTGAAGGTCGGGAATAAAACCCGTAAAAGCCCCAAAGAACACAGGACCAGTAGGCGATCAGACCAACAGACCGATTTTTGCCGTCAATTGAACAGGCTCTTCGTATTTTTCGGTTCTAAATCCTTCACCATGCGACCTTTGATCCTATCTTTTTTTCTACTCGGCTCTTTGCTGGCAGGCGCTCAAAAAAACACCCCCAACTTCGAAGAGATTCCGCCGGAATTGGGAAAAGACAATCTGACTTTATTGGTGATGGATGAAGACAAGAATGCAGTGAGCAAGGCCATCTACGAGACTTTCGAGAAGCATTACAAAGGCCCCTATGAGATCCAGCCTCGAAGCATGGTCTACACGAAGAAATATGCGGATGCTACGAAATATCGGTTTCTATTCACTGTAATTACGCGCGATGTGCCCGGACAATGGATCGGACGGGAACGTTTTCCGCCCACCGTTGACTATTCTTACGGCGTCTTCGATCGCCGAACCGGAAAGCAATACAAACTCGACGGATGGGCCGGTGGATTCAAACGTTCCATGGTTGATTATGTAAAACGAATGGAAGAGGCTCGCGCTGGGAATTCGAAATAACCACCACCCTCATCCGATTACCCTCTTCCGTATGGGTATCCAGATCTCTTCTTCGGAAAGCGGATCGTTGCGCTTGTACTTCTCACCGAGTAACTCAAAATGAGGTCGCTCGTCCAATTGATAGTCCGATTGCGGCAGCCAAACCGATAGAATGTATTGAATGGCATTTCCGAATTCTGCCGGGGTACCTTGAAAATCAAAGACCGCATAGGTTCCGTTCAGCCTAAGCGTATCCATTCCGGCGGGAATTGGATCAACTGATGATACCGCAACCGCCGCCCATTTTTCAAATGAACGCGCGGGGTCAAAGGAATTAAAATAATCAACCGAATATTGTTGAAGCGAGTAAAGATCGGCTCCCACTCGACTGGCCAACTCCTTCAGTCGGGGCATGAACGTTTGCCAAAGAGAGGCCGTACGATTATCAGCCAAACTCATCGTTTGATGCACGCCCACCAATGAAAGATTGGTCAATTCCTTGATTCGTGGTTCGTTGTTCAGTAAAGGCATAAGCAGGATTGATCAGCGCCAAGATATCAACTTAAACACGATCTCGCGATAATCGTTGCGGCCGTAGAGTACATTCCATCCATCTTCCATAATGCTCTGTTTGAGCCAGATCGCTGTATTCGAGTTACATTCGGAGTATCTTTATCACTCAAACGAGTTGTCTTGTATCAATACACGAAGATCTTGCAGCTGATTGGGGGCCGGTATATGCTTGTCGCCGGCCTTGCCTTTCTGATCTTCTATGTACTGCTTCGTAAATCGCTTCGAAATCGAAAGATCCAGGAACGATTTCCGAAATGGAATGATTACTTGCGGGAGATCGGCTATTCCGTCATCACGATCTCCATTTTTGCCCTGGTGCCCCTGATCTTTATCGGCAATCCGAACGTGTCCAAGTACACCATGCGGTACGAGCAAATCGATCAAATGGGTTGGTTTTATTTTGTTGCGGTCTTCCCTTTGTTACTTTTCATACACGATACCTATTTCTATTGGACGCATCGGCTCATGCATCACCCCCGACTTTTCAAGGTCATGCATCTCGTACACCATAAGTCGACCAACCCTTCCCCCTGGGCTGCCTATGCTTTTCATCCCCTGGAAGGCATCGTGGAGGCCGGCATTTTGATTGTATTCCTTTTTTTATTGCCGTTGCACAAGCTTCATTTCTTTATTTTCTTCTTTTTCATGATCGTATACAACGTGTACGGGCATTTGGGTTGGGAGCTATATCCGGCCGGATTTCATCGTACTCGCATCGGACGGTGGATCAATACCTCGGTGGCCCACAACCAGCATCACCGGTATTTCAAGGGCAATTATGGACTGTATTTCCTGTGCTGGGACCGCTGGATGGGTACCCTACGTCGAGATTATTCAGAACATTTTGAGCAAGCTCGACCCCAATAAGACCGAACCACTTCGGCTTTGCCTTGTTCTATATATTATATCTTTAATCTACAAATCATGTCTATGCGTAGCATCCCGTATATCCTTGCTTTCGGTACGGTACTCGTTTTGGGAATTTCCTGCGGAAAAAACGACCCACCCCCCGATCCATGTGCCAGTGTCACGGTTGTGGTCAGTGGGACCACGATGAACCCGGCGTCCGGGGCCACCAACGGCAGCATCTTGGCCACGGGTAGTGGGGCCAGTGGCTTGACGTATAGTTTAAATGGGGGAACGTTTCAGTCGACCGGACAATTCACCAATCTCGCTGCCGGTTCTTATACCGTTACAGCAAAAAGCTCCGCCGGTTGTACCGGATCGGCTAGTTTCACCTTGACCAATGTAGTCAGTTGCAATACGGTGACCATTGTTGTTAATCCGAACCCCACCGGGGTAACGCCCTGCGTGAATGCCAGCGGATCGATCACCGCAGCTGCTTCGGGAGGCACGGCGCCATACACCTATAGCTTGAATGGAGGCGCTTTTCAATCAGCCGCCACGTTTGCCAGTTTGAATACCGGCACATTTTCCATCACGGCCAAAGATGCAAACGGATGCACCGGAACACAGGGCTCGATCGTGGTGGGTACGCGTTCGGCCGGTCCGCTGTTTACCGCCGTTCGCACGCTCATTCAGAATAATTGTGTGAGTTGTCACAATGCTACTACGGCCAATGGAGGTGTGAATCTCAGTACTGACTGCGCCATCGTGTCTGCCAAAGACCGCATCAATGTACGTGCGGTACAGGGTACGCCCAGCCCGATGCCGACCAGTGGACTCCTACCGGCTAATGACCGACTGGCGATCACGAATTGGATCAATGCGGGCGGACGGGTAACGGATTAAAGTTCAGGGTTCACAGTTCAATGTTCAGGGTCGGGTTTAGATAGTTGAGAAAGTTTAGGTAGTTTAGTCTTTCCGATCTCTCAACTCCTTCAACCTTCTCTGCAATGCGCATACCTTTCACTTCTTTTCTCGTATTGATCCTGCTGGTTTCTTCCTGTAAGAAATCGACCGACAATGGACGCCCGGATTTTGACATCATTCAGGAGCAGATTTTGACGCAAACCTGTGCCACGGCGGGTTGTCATGCTTCTTCCTCCGATCCATCGTTTGCTCAACATGGATTGATCTTGGCGGCCGGACAATCGTACGATCAACTGGTCGATCAAGCGCCGATGAATGCCGCCGCAGTTGCCAGTAATTACAAATTGGTTCGTCCGGGTGATGCGGAAACGAGTTTTCTCTATCACAAGATCACCTGTGTAGCGAGTCATCATCCGGTGACGGGAAATTTCGGGTCGCAGATGCCGCTCGGGGGACAAGTACTCAGCAAAGGACAGGTTGAATTCATTCGTCGCTGGATCAATGCCGGTGCGAGCAAGACCAGTTCATCCATTGATGACAACGTATTGAAGGATAGTAGTGCCTGTCAGGTAGCTATACAACCCTTGGATCCGCCTGCGGCCGGAACCGGATTTCAACTCACCATCAATCCCTTTGAGATCCCGAAAAATTTTGAGCGCGAGGTGTTTGTAAGGAAGAACACACCCAATACGGATACCGTATTTGTGAATCGTTTGCAAATGCGTGGAGCTTCCAATAGCCACCATTTTGTGTTGTATGGATTTCGTTCCTTGATCGGATTGCCGGCGGTGGATCAATTGCGCGACCTGCGCGATCCGCTCACCGGCGTTTTGAATCAGACCACGCTGCAGCAAATGCAAAATCACGTGTTCATGGGTGGCGGTACCGATGTAAATACGGATGTGACCTTACCCGCTGGCGTGGCATTGAAAATTGCACCCGCTACGGCGGTGGATCTGAATGCCCATTATTTCAACCGCACGAATTTTGTTTTAACGGGTCAGAACTATTTGAACATGTATACGGTTCCGCGCGCTTCGGTCCAATACGAAGCGAAGACGCTAGACCTGAACAATTTTGACATCAACATCCCGCCTTACACTCGTCGCACGTTCACCAAAACCTTCACCTTCAATACGGTTACCCGGGTTGTGATGTTGACCTCGCACTTTCACAAGCTGGGGGAGACCTTCGTGATCAAGATCGCCGGAGGCTCGCGAAATGGGGAAGTGGTGTATTCAAATACCGATTGGGAGCATCCGTTGGTAAAATCATTTGCCACACCAATCGTGTTGCAGCCGGGCGAGGGACTCACGTCAGTAGTAACCTATTACAATCCCAGCTCGTTGGGTGTCGGCTTTGGGTTCACCAGCCAGGATGAGATGAACATCATCTTTGGGTATTACTATTAAAACAAAAAAGGGTGCCTGATAAACAAGCACCCTTTTCCTATGATGCCTGCGGCGATGCCGACAAGATGAATAGCCCGGGATTGCTGCCGTTTATATTCGGGCTCAATGCATTTGGTAGGTAATTGTAAGAAAAGCAGAGCGTCCGTCTGCGGGCAGGGCACCCGGACCCGGATACCCACCGGCACGGCGAGTAAAATAAACCGCATTGGTCAGGTTGTTAATTCCTGTCTTAATCGACCAAACTTTTCGGATCGGGCATGATACGGTGAGATCTATGATCCGGTACGAGGGAATGACTCCATTTTGTCCATTCGAAGAAGGACTTTGCGTATTATTCGCATCGGTATAAACACGGCTCACGTAATTGAATTGGCCAGTCAGCTTGATCTGCTTGAATTGCAGATTTAACCCTCCGCGAAACAAATGTTCCGGTGCATTTTCTACTCGATTGTTCCGCAGATCGATCTTTTGTAACTGACCGCCTATCCATCGACTTACTTGCAATCGAATGTAGCGGGCATCGTTGTATGCATACGAAATAAAACCACCCCATTTCCAATGTGAACGTTCTTTCGATAGTCTTCCTTGGTATTCGGTGAACAGTTCGAGTCCTTTCGACCGACTGCTTCCTACATTGGTCCGGAGATTGTAAAAATTTCCATTGGGATCTTGTTCTAGTAAGGTACCGATCCGATTTCCATACTGCAGGAGATACAGACTGACGTCTACATAAATTCGTTTGTGTACCTGTCCACGAATGCCCAGATCGGCATTGTATCCACGGGCGTCGCGGAGAGCGGGATCAATCCGGTCGGTTCCCGGTGGTGTACTCAGGTCGGCAAATTGAACCGGGCGATAGGCTTGGGTGATATTGGCATATAACTCGGTTTTAGATCCGACATGATACTCGGCTCCTAAGCCCGTTAGAATAAAAGCCCGCTGTTTGCTTTGGGGGATCAAGAAAATCGGGAATCCATTTTCAATGTTGTTTTGACCACGAACCGTTCCTTTCAGCCATTCAATTCGAATACCGGGAATGAGTAGCCATTTTTCTCCCAATCGGAAGATGTTCTCCGCGAACCCGGCATAGTTACTACTTTGAAAATCCAGATCGCGGCTCCAGATCCCGTCGATCAAATCCAAATTATAATTAGTTCCCGGGCTTCCTTTTCCATCGGCCGCCAATCGATCGGTGTTTCCGGTAAACCAACGAATGCCTCCGGAGAGAGTAGCCATCGATTTTCCGATCGAATAATCTCCAATCATCTTTATTTCCATGCCGGCGTTCCGGTATCGATCGATGTTCACGTTTCGGTTGGCGTATTGTCCGCTAGTTGGGTCGATCGCATCCGGTTGAATGATGCCATTGCCCGGCATGAATCCTACACTGTTCCGATCACCGATCAAGGTGAAGACTTTCGCGTCGATCCGAGTTTGCGCGTTGATGGTATAACGAACTCGTAGGGCTAGGGTGGACCAATCGATGTCCATCCAGTTTCGTGATCGAACACTTTGCCGGTTGTTTGCATAGAGCGCAGAGTCGGTCAGTCCGCCCGACTGCTGGCTTCTGATGTGGGATCGCATGAACTCGAGGGTAGTGGCTAGTTTCGGATGGGGCGTGTAGGTAACGGAGGCGAATCCGGCATTGGTGAAATAGCGACTGTTTGCTCGATATCCTTGGGCTTGTCGATGATCGATGAAACTGTAGTAATTCCATTTTCCGGATCGCCCCCCGATACCGGTATAATGATTATACAGGCCGAATGAACCAAGTGTTTGTTGTGTTTCGACTTGCAGTGGTTTTTTGAATTCGGACCCGTCGCGCAAAATGTAATTGATCATACCACCGAATTGCGGACCGTATTGCAGGGCTCCGTGTCCGCGAATGAATTCGATCCGTTGAACTGCTTGTAGTTGGGGATTGTAATACGCTTCCGGATAGCCGTATGGATCAGCGGCGATGTCGTATCCGTTTTGGCGGATGTTGAATTCCCAGCTGCGGTTGGGACTCAGCCCACGGGTGGCTATACCAATTTGTATGCCGCTGCCGTCGCTTTCCCAGACTTGTAGTCCGGGTATTTTCGCCATTACTTGGCGCATGGTGTTGGTTGTAATGTTTCCTTCCACATTTTTTAAAACCAGTAAGCTTGCTTTTTTCCCTGCATAGATCGAGGTGCCGACGATCTCGGGGATCTGTTGGAGATCGGACCGGCTGGAGCCTCCCACCAGCGTGATCTCCGGTAAATATTTAATGTGGGTTGAGCTTGTATCTACGGGCTGTCCTAGAAACAACAGGGTCTTGAACAATAGTCCGATCGCACAGAGGGTCCGTTTCATGGCCGCAAAGATCAACGGGAGGGCAGCATCCTGAATTTCGAAATGGGGAAAAGGGATTTTCGAAAAGCGGAAAAACCGATCAATGACCAGCAGACACTACAGGGGCTGATCTATTTCCGCCTTGATTCTTTCGAATGCCGAATCGCTAACTTTGTAATGATCTTAAATTTAAACATGGAACGTTCCCGCATCGCACTCCCCATTGGCATTACGTTGGATCGTTTCATAAAAAGCAAGCAATCCGAATATCCGCAAGCTGCGGGTGAGTTCTCTCAATTGTTACGGGATATTGCCCTGGCCTCCAAAGTGGTGAATCGCGAGATCAATCAAGCCGGTTTGGTGGACATCATGGGATACATCGGTCAGCAGAATAAAGCTGGGGATGAGCAACAAAAATTGGACATGCTGGCGCATATTCGGTTCAGTCGCGCCTTGTCAAAAGGCGGGGAGGCGGCCGGCATTATTTCCGAAGAAACCGAAACGTTCACTGATTTCAAAAATAGAGGGAAGTATGTAGTGGCCATCGATCCGCTTGATGGGTCTACCAACATCGATGTCAATGTTTCCATCGGAACGATCTTTTCCATCTACAAACGCAAGACCAAGCCCGGTACCAAACTGACCAAAAAAGATTTTCTTCAAAAAGGATCGGAGCAGGTCGCTGCCGGCTATGTACTCTATGGTTCTTCGACCATGTTGGTGTATACAACCGGAAAAGGCTTGAATGGATTTACCTACGAGCGTACGCTGGGTGAATATGTATTATCCCATCCGCAGATGCGTTGTCCGGCTAGCGGAAAGATCTATTCGATCAACGACGCTGGTATTCCCCAGGCGATGCCGGAGATTGCGCAGTATATAGAAGGCTGCAGAGCGGCGGGATTCACTTCGAGGTACATCGGATCGCTGGTGGCCGATATTCATCGGAATTTGATCAAGGGTGGGATCTTCCTCTATCCGGCAACCAGCAAATATTCCAAGGGGAAATTGCGCCTGCTCTATGAGTGCAATGCCCTCGCGATGATCGTTGAGCAGGCGGGTGGCATGGCCACAGATGGATCCAAACGTATTCTGGACCTCGAACCTACCGGTCTGCATCAAACCACTCCTTTTTATGTTGGATCGAAGCGATTGGTAGAGGGATTGTTGAAACGGATAAAAAAATAAAATGACTAAGTATGCAAACCGATGAACAACTAAAAGAGATTGTACGGCAGAAGTACAGTGAGATTGCCTTGCAGGATAAAGAGACCAACATGTCGTCTTGTTGTGGGGCAGGTGGCTGCTCAACCGAAGTATATAACATCATGTCGGATGATTACACGGCATTAGCTGGTTACAATGCAGATGCGGATCTGGGATTGGGTTGTGGATTGCCGACCCAGTTTGCTCGAATCAAAACGGGTGATACAGTGATCGATCTGGGCAGTGGCGCCGGTAATGATTGTTTTGTGGCTCGTCATGAGACAGGCGAAACCGGAAAAGTGATCGGCATTGATTTTACGCCGGCGATGATCGAAAAGGCGCGGCAAAATGCGGAGATGCGGGGTTTCAATAATGTAGAGTTTCGTCAGGGCGACATTGAAAAAATGCCCATTACTTCCCAAGTGGCGGATGTGGTGGTCAGCAATTGCGTATTAAATCTGGTACCCAATAAATACGGAGTGTTTCAGGAAATTTCTCGGGTGCTCAAACCCGGGGGGCATTTCAGCATTTCGGATGTAGTGCTGATTGGTGCTTTGCCGGAAGGGTTGCGAAAGGATGCGGAGATGTATGCGGGTTGTGTGTCGGGAGCCATTCAAAAGGACGTCTATGTGGAATTGATTCATGCCACGGGTTTCGTAAATATTCAAATCCAAAAAGAGAAGCCGATCGTGATACCGGATGATATTCTGAATCGATACTTGTCGGCCGAAGAGCTACATAATTTCAAATCGGGCGATACGGGTATTTTTAGCATCACGGTCTATGCCGAGAAACCGGGAAATACTTGTGTGCCGGGTGCGGGTTGTTGCTGAACAGATATTATATCACGTTATGCAAATGAAAGCTGCTCAAACGGTAGATGAGTATGTATCTCTTTGCCCCAAGCCCATGCCATTCTAATAACCCCGTACTCATACTAGGCCGGCTCCCATACAACGATTTTTATCAGTTTGACGAACAAATCTTACTATGAGGGCGTTTTATAGATAATCCCTACATTACAAATTCAACTACAAGAAAGATGTCAACAAAAATTACCATCAATGACAATGGCTCTATGAAAGTAGAAGGCGATTTCACCATCACCGATCGGGCTGGGAACACATACGACCTGGGTGGTCGTGAAATCGTGGGTCTTTGCCGCTGCGGACTGAGCAACAACAAGCCTTTTTGTGATGGTGCGCATAACGGTAAATTCACACATGAGGCCAAGGCTTTTGCATTGCCACCGAAGAAAGCGCAGTAAGAGCCAGGCATAGAGATCTAACCAGGGAGACTCGGTTTTCGTATTTATAAAGTCAGACGTGTCATGACACGAGGAACGGCTACACAGTAACGCATCGCGAAGATGAAGTGCTGCTTGGTGTATCCGTTTTATGCAATTTCCTTATGCTCAAACAGGTGTCGTTACTCACCATTTACATTGAATTATTTTAAAGCATTTTATCTTCAGAAAAAGAATCCTATCTGCAGTCGTACTACCCTCGCTACTTTTTTCCGGATGTGATAACAACGAGATCAATCTGCATTCGAAATCCAAAGTATTCCGCCTACAACAATGCCTGCAATCTTTGCCCCAACGGGTAATTTTTTTAACCAAATACCGAACTCAAGTAGGGTTGTTTCAACAGTATATAAGAGTTTAGAGGCATCTGAATCGTTATTTGCGTAATTCATTTCTGTTTCGATTAGCAGCCTCAGTAAAGTCTCTGAGCTAATGAAAAGCGCAACTACACACAATACACAAACAACAATGCCCAGCCACATTGCCAAATTAGAACCAATTTGCTTGACTGTATCGTCTAATTCAATTTGCTCGTTGCTTTTCATTTTGCGTGAATTTTTGGTCCAAAGAAGATTTGATAATGCGAATAATGAATTTGCTATTGTTCTTCACCCAGGGTTATTTCACAAATTTCTTTCCCATCAAAAAAGCAGGGTAGAAAAGTAATATAAAAAGAATAATTAAAGCGATCATGGTGTCCGTACCGATGAATCCGGAGATGAATCCGGTAACCTCTCCTAGATATTTCGGTGTAATCAGGTAGGCCAATCCAATTATAACTGCGTCAATTAGTAGACCTACTAGAAGGATTTTCTTATTCATGGTTTTTTATTAAAATATTTATATGGTATAATCCAACCCATTAAAAGATAGGCAACCGAAATGAATAAGACCGATGATGGAATCTGCTCGGCGATATTTTCGATATTTAAATCCTGGTCGCTAACATCCGGCCCAAGCAGCGCACCTATGATCCCTGAAACGAAAAACCAAATAATTAAGTGACTGCCAATAATTTTTGTCCACCTCATTTATTTCCTTTGTTGTAAGATATAAATAATTAATGATGATATTAAATCAATCAAATTATTTTTATTTTCAGTTGGAGTATCATCCACTATGATGAAGTGGCGTCGAATCTTTTTGCCAATATAAAAAACTACTTCCGAAACGCTTTCTCATACAGCGCGATCCATTGCGCTGGATTCATTTTAGAAGTCAGTTCGCCGATTAATTTAAAGGGGATCTGATCCGGTTTTTTGAATCGGATGCAGCTTTTGCCCATATCGAGTTTTTGGGTGCTGTGTTTGGGATATTGAGTCATAAACCATTTCATCAGTATGGGATCGGCGTATAGCCCCATGTGATAAACGGCGATGAAATTCTTTTGTGAAGCGACGTTCATGAACGGGAGCGGATCGGTGGGTTTGCAATGATAGCCGGCCGGATACAGCGAGTGCGGTATCACGTATCCGATCATGCCGTAGTTCATTTCCTCTTTAAATCCTTTTGGTAGATTCTTTTTGATGACCGTGCGGAGTTGCTCGATGGCTGCTTGTCGGTCGGCCGGGAGTTCTTTCACGTACTCGGCAACGGTATTGCTTTTCGATTGCATGGGTGGTTTATTTGGGGAGGACGAGTTTCAGGTGGCCGCCGAGTCCGGTAGTCACGATTTTGATGAGCGTGGAGAGTTTGATGTCGGAGGCGTCGTTTTCGATGCGGGAGATGTAGGATTTGTTGGTCCCGCATTTTTGTGCCAGCTCCTCTTGGGTCAGTCCGCACCGGGTACGGGCTTGCTCCAGCCGATCTAAAAAAGACCGGATCCGCTGACCGTAAAAAACCTCTTGCTTCATCCGTCAAAGGTTGTCTGTTTCAACAACCTAACCCGGTGAAAAAAGCGGAAATTTTCCGCTTTTTTACATTGTAAAGATAGAGGTTTGAACCGAATTCGCTGAGTGGATGCGAACCGGGATAAATTTGCCAGCTTACAAGATCGGTTTCCCCATTGTGGATGGTTCATCCATTCGGTGCCGTACGGGGATTGTACGAACGAGACTGTCATTTATTCGACACTCCGATTGGTTTCCAATTCCATTGAATATAAATTTGAAGAATGAAAAAAGTGATCATTATAGGGGCCACCAGCGGAATCGGAAAATCATTGTGTGAGCTCTTGATCCAACAGGGTTATGTGGTGGGTATTACCGGAAGACGCATCGATTTATTGCAGTCGATCCAGCTGCAACATCCGGATACCGTATACTGCCAGCCCATGGATGTGCAGGATCTTTCCACGCTGGTTGCGAAATGTGATCAACTGGTGAGTCAACTTGGTGGGATGGATCTGTTGGTGATCTCGTCGGGGGTTGGTGAAATAAATAAAGAGTTGGACTTTGAAGTGGAGAACAACACGATCCGCACGAATGTGCAGGGATTTACCGCAGTGGCGGATTGGGGAATGAATTATTTCAAAAAACAGGGTGTTGGGCATCTGGTCAATTTCAGTTCCATTGCCGGATTGCGGGGGAACGGCGATGCGCCCGCCTATTTTGCGAGCAAGGCGTTTCAGATCAATTACCTGGAAGGGTTGCGACTGAATGCCTATAAGTCGGGCCTAACAATTTACGTGACTGATGTTCGTCCGGGTTTTGTTGACACGGCCATGGCGTTGGGCGATGGACTGTTCTGGGTCGCTCCAGTCGAAAAAGCCGCCAAGCAGATCTTTACTGCCATACAGCGAAAGAAAAAAGTGGTTTATATTTCCAAAAGATGGGTCTTGATCGGCTATGCACTCAAGGTGATTCCCTATCGTTTTCTAAAGTGGTTTTGACATAAAAAGCGCAGCTTAAGTAGATCGTATGTCCGGCGACATAAATAATAATATAATGCTCATCACTCAGTTGGCTGGAATTGTTTAAATCAAAAAATGTAGTTTTAATACTAATCGCTACGGCTGTGACTTATTTATTAAATCTTCTATTCGAAAAAAGGCTAGGCATAGCTGCTGTTTTCATTTTGATGCTTTTGCCCGTCGACTTCATTAGGGCTCAAACTCAAAAATCCATCTACTTTGATATCAAAGGCAACAAAGTGGAGAGCCAATTTGCTGCCACCCGGTTGACATATACTATTTCCAGTAATGGTGAAATAAAGGGCTGGGCTCAGCACAAAATTGAGAAAACGCCCTTTACGGAAGAGTATCTCCTACATGAAATATTACTGACTGATACATCGGGAGCCAATTTTGAAGAGTTGCGTGCAATTCAACTCATCTATTTTGAAAAAGGCCTAATGAGTACAAAATATATCAGTACACTTTCAGGCGGGCAGTCAATTGAGGAAATGTATCGAAAATTAAGCGGCCGATTTTATAAGTACGAGAAAAACAAGCTGAAGACCTATGCGGTCTTGGCCAACGGCCGCCCCGTTACTGTTTATCGCTACGATAATTTTGAAAAGATCACCTCCATCAATGATCATACCATGGAGGAGGAAGGGTATGCAGAAATTATATACCGCCAGAGCAATCAGTTCTGGGAAAAGTGCTACGAAGCCGATTTTACTGGCGATGATTCTGATATTCCCTTTACGCGCGATCTAGATATACCACGAAGCAATCGGGGGGTGCACCTGCAGGTTTCAATGGCGATTAGCTACAGCAATTTGTTTCAAAGTCCTATGCCGTTGGGCGATCTTTCTAATATAACTGCTGAATTGGAATTTAATGGCGGGTCTTCTTTTTTCGGCTTCATTTTTGGGGCGCAAACGGGAACCGGAAACAGCTGGAAATTTTGTATTGACCCACAGGGATTTTATGAGATCATGAAGCTTTATAATGGGCAATCCGTTGCACTACCTCTTCGTGGCGATCGGTTGGTGGCTATTCGAGACAGGATGTATCCGAGTGATTACCAGGAAGCACTCAAACAGGGGTTGGGGTATTCTGATCAAATAAAGAAAACAGGCGTTAATATTCTATCTGTTCGGCTTTATAATGGGCAGATCATTTTCTTCATTAATGGCATTGAAGTGGAGCGACTCCGCTCGGATATCTTTGGCAACTATGTAGGCATCGTAGGAGATCGAACACCACAAGGTCAGGCCGACTGCTTTATTAAAAGCGTCAGTGTTAGCAACACACTTTTTGCGTTTGATCCTTATAAGCTGGAGGAAGACATACGATCTTCAGCAGGTTCTGCTTCCGGAACCGGATTTCTGGTCAACGCACAGGGACTGATCCTCACGAATTATCACGTGGTCCAATCGGCCAAGAGCATTTACGTACTGCACAACAATCGTTATCAAGCTTGTAAATTGATTGGATTTGATAAAGAACGCGATCTCGCACTAATCAAACCAATTTCTTATGTTATTCCCAAAGCAAGGCCCCTGGCATTTCGTTTTGATGGTCCGCAACTTGCTGAGCGGATATTTGTGTTGGGGTACCCTTCGAGTGTTGAACTGGGAACGAACGTAAAGGTTACTGATGGAATCATCAGTTCCTTGAACACCAACGGACTGTATCAGATCTCATCCCCGATCCAACCAGGCAACAGTGGAAGTCCGTTGTTGGATATGATGGGTCGAGTTGTGGGTGTGGTCAATGCAGGGATACCCACCCTAGATAATGTGGGATTTTCCATTACCGCCAAGCAAGTGCAGCATTTTATTCATCGAATGGGCGTTACCGTGCCCGTTGCTAGTAGTTATGATAATCTCTCATTTGAGCAGCTGGTCCATCGAACGAAAGAGTCGGTTTTCTACATCAAAGTCGACTTTTGACGACACCTGTTTTCCAGCGTCTTACGGGGGCCGGGCCCGAAAAGTTGCGAGCTAATTATTTTATTTTTCCAACTTCCCTTTTCATTTTGTCCATACCTTGCAATGACTGAAATTTAACCCTCACCAGCACAAATGAAAAAACTTCTCTTTCTCCTATCGTTTTTGCTCATCGGCTTTATCGGCATTTCGCAGAGCCGCTATATTTCTGCCACCACCAAAAAGATCGTGTTTGCTCGGGATCGGGGCATCTGTCAGTGTTGTGGCAGCTCCCTGAGTTTGGAGTACGATCACATCGTGCCCTATTCATGTGGTGGAAGCAGCGATCGGTCCAATATTCAATTGCTTTGTCAGCGATGCAACCGAAGCAAGTCGAATGGTTGTTTTTGCAAGGTTCACGACAAGAAGGTCGGGATCAATTGTTGTGACGGAAAATCAACGACGATCCGATCCTCCGGAAATACCGGCACCACCACCGGCCAACAATGCACGGGAACTACGAAAAAAGGCGCGCGGTGCCGGAATCGAACCACGAGCGCTGGCGGACGATGTTATTTACACGACTAATCTTCAAATCAACGAGCATGAGCAGTTATTTATTTGCGATCGATGAGAAGATCGAAGAAGTGATCGTTTCGGCCTCTGCCAAGGGGAGTAAAAAAATCGACTTCATCGAGCGCGTAGCCCGCATTCAAAATGAGGAGCTGTATCAATCCGTGGTGACCTTGACGGAACTGGCCGGTGCAGTTGAGTTTGATCTCAAGGAATTCAAGGCGATAGATAAAGCTTGTCAGGGCCTTTATGCAGGGTATAAGAGAGGCAAGTAGCCGCAATTTCTATCTCCTACCGGGTCTGAATGAATTGATTGAATGCCGTTTTCCCATCCAGACTTTCAAACAGCGAAGTATGCCCATACCCGGGTAGGTCTAGGAAAATCCGCTCTCGGCAATTCGAACACGCATTCACCGATTGCTTGAATGTAGGCCAGGAGTAGAGCTGAATAGGACTATCACTCAGCCCTTGTACGAATAAAATATCCGATTTGAAGTTGCCGGTGTGATTCAGCAACGAACGTTGCATGTAAGCTGTCGGGTTCACCCCTGGGCCTCCATAGGTCTGGCCCAGTTGCGTACAGACCCGGCTGGTGGGTACCTGTCCATTGATCTCCAATTCGCAGCGATAAACCAGATTCAACGGGCCGGGTGCATTGGCGATCACTCCGTTGACGGCGTGCAAGGTGTTCAGTCGGGTTACCAGATACCCGCCCTGAGAATGTCCGGCCAGGAAGATCTTGCGAACCACGATCCCCAGCTCCTGACTCGCTTTTTCGCGTACCCACAGCAACGCCGCCTCGCCATGCGCCAGATTATCGCCCATTAGCAAATTCTCTTCCGGATAGGCTACGCTCACCAACATCATATCGGTTCTATTGAGTATCCGTTTGAATCCATCAAGCGTGTTCTGTGCCGCATCCACGATCAGATTATCAAACGTGACCGTACCATGGTAGGTCATCAATACATCCACGGTATCGTTCACCGGCTTGTCGATCACTACATCCACCGATACTCCGTTGTGAGTGATCTTTTTAACGATGCGGTAGGGGCTCGTGGGCGGACAGTCAGCACAGTCCTTTTTCTTACAGGCAGCCATGCCCTGAAAGAAAAACAAGAGCATAAACAGTACAAATAGTCGCATAGACTGGATTTAAACGGCCTTTGATGTAAGTAATCTCTTAAGGTTTAAAGATAGGCATCCACCAAAACTATTTGTCCTGAACGTCCAGAAATCCATCCTATCGATTGGAATGTCCAGTGTGGCTACTCTGATACGCGACCTACCTCCTAATTCTACTGAATGATTGGTCGAGTTTATTAGTTGGCTGGCGTCCGTGTATCGAGTGTATGCCCGAACGATGCCGGGGCCAGTGCGGTTGTATTGGCAAGCGATGCAGGTGGCTTCGAAAGTGACGGTGGAGCAGATGGATTGATCCACCTGCAGGTGATAAACTGAAAGCAGGATAAGGATAAAAATTAGCGTATTTTACATTTCACTCATCGTCCCCCTGCATTCCTATTGAATTAATCGAATTCATGAAAACCACAAGAAAGGCAGTATTCTGCTTTCTCTATTTTCTGTCATGTTGTTTGTTTTCTGTTCCGGTATCGGCACAAAAAAAGACAGATTTCGTAACGAAAGTCCAGCGCTTATTCACCGATAAGTTTGACGATTCCACGGGCAAACCCAATTTTCTGATCTATCCGACGCTTGCCTATACGCCCGAAACCAAAACGGAGGTGGGTATAGCCAATGTATTACTTTTTTATGCGAACAATGACCGGCGTAACCGGCTCAGCGAGATCAACACCTTTTATTTTTACACGGCGGAAAAGCAATATGGCGTTTGGTTCGATCATGCGATTTATGGAAATGAGGGAAAATGGTTTTTTCTGGGTAAGGGTAAGTATCAATATTTTCCGATAAAATATTATGGTATTGGCATCGGGGCACCCAAAGAGGGGTATGCCGTTGTCGAGAATTCAAGTATCCAGTTACGAGAACGGGTATTGCGTAAAATCAATCGAAACATCTATTTAGGTGCCGAATTCGATTTTCAAAAAATATACAATGTTACATTTACCGGAATCGATCCTACAAATTATGCTTTCCCCTTGGGTGCCCAAGGCACGAGTAATATAGGTGTTGGGGTTGGGGTGGTTTATGACGACCGGAAAAATGTATTAAATGCCAGAAAAGGAGTATTCGCCGAACTGGCATTTTTAAACTACTCGCCGGCGCTTGGAAGTTCCAATTCGTTTCGGAGTACACAATTAGATTATCGCCAGTACAGTAAAGGCTTTAGTAAAGATCAGGTATTTGCCTGGCAAGCCTCTGGGATGTTTAATAGTGGGGATGTCCCTTTTAATCAACTGGCCTTGATGGGCGGAGAAAACATCATGCGGGGATATTACTTAGGTAGGTTCCGGGATAAAAATATGTTGGCGGCCCAGGTTGAATACCGGATTCTTCCGTTTTCGTTTAGCAATCGTTTTGGAACGGCTGCTTTTCTTTCCACTGCTACCGTGGCGCCCTCAATGAAAACGATCTTGCCCTCCTCCTTTAAGATCGCCGGAGGGGTGGGTGCCCGGTATCTAATTTTTAAATCCAAAGACATATTCGTGCGTATCGATGTGGCCTTTACACGTGAGGGTAGTGGGTATTATTTTTATATCGGCGAGGCTTTTTGATCGGTACTGAATTACTTCGCCTGGTTTTCCGAAAATCATTTTATAACCCTCCATGGATGCTTTCGGCTTGCCTAGTCAGTGAAAGCATCTTCATCCATCGCATTGAGGTCGATCATGCTTCCCATCATATCGTTGAATTCGATTTTTCCATCGATCATTTTTTTACTGATGATCGAATAAGACGCAAGACCATGTAATACGAATTCCATCAACAGCGCGGCTTCGTTTTCGTTTGCTTTCGGAAAATGCTTTTTTACCAGTCCAAACAATCCATCTACTTTATACAATTCAACGATTTTCGCTTCGTCGGTCATATCTAATAACAGATCCA
>ENA-OUVC01000933-OUVC01000933.1-marine-metagenome-genome-assembly--contig:-NODE-933-length-18190-cov-4.798432_pt1 | contig 18190 bp, 20 predicted proteins | sample MGYA00248622_ERZ508571 | MGnify/ENA primary metagenome ERZ508571 (study PRJEB26236, sample SAMN06267175) | marine metagenome | isolation source: Columbia River Estuary | place: USA:Columbia River Estuary... | reverse complement strand
GATGTGGATGTGGAAATTGCTGCACGGCACAAACGAGGAACAGGTGAAACACCATGGGGTGGCCCTGGATACCAACTACCACTCCGTCGCAAAATGTATTACAACGCATTTCGCGTGTTGCCGCAACTATTCAAAGTTCCGCAACCAACCGTGCGACTTGCTGAAGGCGAATACATTTCACTTGCACGACGTAAGTGGATGGCCATTCACACTCCTGGACACACTGAAGATCACTTGTGTTTGTTCGATGCAGATACCGGCGTCATGTTGTGCGGCGACCATGTGTTGCCAACCATTACTCCGCACATTTCTGGAATGAGCAAGTACCCCGACCCACTCGCAGGCTTTTTCAATTCGCTCGACAAAGTTGGTGCGTTTGGATCACAAGTTGGCATTTGTTTGCCTGCACACGGAAAACCGTTTGCCGACATTGCAACTCGATGCGAACAAATCAAAGAGCACCATAAAGGCCGGCTTGAAAAGCTGCGCACTTCTGCAGCAGAACTAGACCGACCGACAACAGTTACCGAATTTTCTGGTCACTTGTTTTCTCCGCGCGCACAAGGAACCATGGCAGACAGTGAAACGTTTGCGCATCTTGAACACTTGCGGATTGCTGGTGAGTTTTCGTTTACGGTTCGCGATGGTGTTCGCGAATACGTTCGCGTTTCGTAGTTACTGAGGCAACTTCACTAGTTGCGTTACTGCCGCAACTGCATCGCCACCCAGCACGTGGCGAATGATCACTCGATCATCAATGTGCTGCGTCACTAAACAAATGTCATTGCCCGGGTCTACCGATAGATGATGCTCGACCACCGCATGCATTGGCGCTCGTAATTCGCCGTGCTTCGACAAATACTCTTCAGCAGCAATCCAGTACGACGCATTGTTCATGTGCCCAACTGCATCCATGTCTGCAAATCGAACTGGCCATGACTCACTTGTTGCATCAAGTGCGTTTAAGTCGGGCAGCGATTTTCCAACAACAAAATTAGAGCGCACTTTTCTTCCGCCACTTGATTCTGCAATCAGTGGAATAAACCCTGCAGGAAGCGGCTCTGGTTTCAGCGTTTCCATATTCACGTGCACCCACAGCGCAGCGGTTTCAATGCGCGCACCATCTGCACCAACAATGTGCGTGCGGCGTTCTGCCCAGTGCGACCCGTAGCCACCACACCACGTGGTGAGTGAAATATCGGTCATGTATGTAGGAAATTGATACACCCACATTTCGGTGCGGCGTACTACCCAACCATGAATGTCTGGGTAGTTGCCATCCACGGCGTCGTCATTGGCGATGTCTTGCAAATACCGAGCAGTGGCATCCAGGCGAAGCCGACCCTTTGGGGTGACGTCACCTAAACGCACACGGCGACTCGTGGAAAAAGTCCTGCCCGCCTGCGGCAAAGGTACGGGTTCTTGAGGCCTCCACATGCTCTCTGACCCTATCCAGCATTGGACTTGGTGGCACTCGCGTTAAATCGCTTGCTATTTGCAATTTGGCATGGTTGGCTACAAGTCCATGTTGTTACGCAATCTCGCTTCACGTCTGTCGGCAGTTAATGCTGACTCGCGCGCGTATGCGACCGTGACAACCGCGAACGCGAATGCGTCACGCTGGTTTTATATGCAGGCCGGAGTCGCGAAATTTACCAAAGGTTTCACGAAGCGCCCGGCCAAAGGCCTCTTAGGAGTCCCGACGTAAACAGATTTCACGTCGGAGAACGCCAAGAGGCCGCTGGGAGAAATCCCAGCGGCTTTTTTATTTCCCCCCTGAAGCGTTTTCCGACGTGAAGCCAATCAATACAACACAGAAAGGCAAGAGCAATGACCACCATCACACTCGAACACGAAGACGACATCATCATGTTGTCTGCACAGCGCTGCAGCGACGGCAATGGAACGTTGTCGTACTTGTTCTTCTCGGAAGAGTTCGTAGACATTCAGCGTGCGAAAGCAATTTGTTCAACATGCACATCAAAAGTTGCCTGTCTTAGCGGTGCATTAGAGCGCAGCGAGCCGTGGGGTGTCTGGGGTGGCGAACTACTCGAAGAGGGTCGGGTATGTGCCACCAAGCGTCCACGTGGCCGACCGGTAACCAAGTCGGTACGAGTCACCGCTGTGCAGGAAGTTCCTATTCCCGCACATCTCGTTGCATAACCCCCACGTACGTTCAAGCGGTCAGAAGGCACAGAAGCAGCGCCCCGAAGCGGTTCAGCACCATCGGTAACCTGCTTCTGTGCCTTTCGTTCGTTCCCGCCTTCGTACCGCCATCGCGGTCCTCGCGATTAGCGCAGTGGGCGGATGGGTATGGAGCGCAAGCAGCGAGCCAGAAATTGATGCCCAAATGACCACCCCGGGCGAAGTTCCTTACCCCTCGCTCGATACCAACGATCCAGTTGTTGGCAAGCAATTGCCCTATGTTGACGTCACCGACCTCGAAGGAAACACCATCGCTCTCCAGAGCTTTAGTGGCTCACCAATCATTCTCAACTTTTGGTACTCCACGTGCGAACCCTGTCGGCGCGAGATTCCTGCATTTGCTCAGGCACAACAAACTCATAGCAACGTTCGCTTTATCGGACTGAACATGAACGACTCTCCGGAAATGGCGAAGGCCTTTGGTGAGAAGTACGGAATCAACTACCCCATCGTGTTCGATCAGTCTGGAACTGTCGTCCGCGAACTGGGAGTTGTTACTGCACCGAGCACCCTCTTCATCGACAGCAGCGGAAATATCGTTGATCAAGTAGCAGGTGAAATCAGTTCCGACAAACTTGAGTCGCTGATTGCTCAATGGTTTGCTTCATGATTATCGCCGACATTGTGATTGAAGGAAACTTTGCTTACAGCTTCATGTTGGGCATGCTTGCAGCGGTAAACCCCTGTGGTTTCGTTTTGCTTCCCGCATATTTGCTGTATTTCTTGGGTATTGATGGCGCCAACCAGGGTGTTACACGAGCCCCAATGCAACGTGCGTTGCGAGTTAGTGCTGCCGTATCATCTGGATTTCTTGTGGTGTTTCTGATCGTTGGTTCAATCTCGCGACTGTTTACCCAATGGATTGAACTCAACGCAAAATACGCGGGTTTTGTAATTGGAATCGCACTGATTGGTTTAGGCATCGCCATGTTGTTTGGGTGGAAACCTTCGTTTGCCACATCACTCCCCAACGCCAAAAAAGACCACTCCACGCGAGCAATGTTTATCTTTGGAGTTGGATATGCGGTCGCCAGCATTGGTTGCACCATTGGTTTGCTCACCACAGCAATTCTTGGTTCTATCAGCACAAATGGCTTTGCTTCTGGTGTCATCAGCATTGTGATGTACGGGCTTGGCATGTCGCTCTTGGTTACTGCACTTACTGTCACGCTTGCATTAGCAAAGACAGGTATGTCGCGAGTTTTGAAGCGCAGTCTCCGCTACATCGACAAAGTTGCAGCCGGGTTCATTGCCATAACCGGTGCATATCTCACCTGGTATTGGTACGGAGCAATTAGTGAGCGCAGTTCACTTGGCAACGTTGTGTCCAATGTAGAGAACTGGCAAAACTCTGTTTCGTTGTGGCTGCAGGAACAAGGCTCGTCGCGCCTTGCGCTCATCTGTGCTTTTATCATTAGTGTCGCGTTGATAATTGTTGGAATGAATCGCATCAAGCAACTTGTGAGCAGGTCTCGCCACTAATGCTTGCCGACCTGCTTGCCCACCCCTCCGTTGAAGAGGTCTGCGAACTGCGCGGAACTTTTGGTTTTATGGCATTTCATGGTGGTGGGTTAGAAGAAGCAACCGACATCATCGCTCAACAAGCAGCAGAAGCAACCGGTAGTTCGTATTACGGAATTCACCAACCGGCATCGTTGAAGTGGCATGTTCCTTCGCATCGAATTGACCCACAGCATTCAGAAACGCTGTCAGGCTTCATTGATCACGTCGACACGGTTATCACGATTCACGGCTTTGGTCGACAAGGTTTTTTTACCAGCCTGCTACTTGGCGGTCGAAATCGTGGATTAGCAACACACGTTGCACAACACTTGCGAACAGCGCTGCCTGCTTACAACGTTGTTGATGATCTGGGTCGCATTCCTGTCGATCTCGCAGGACAACACATGGATAATCCTGTTAACCGCGTTCGCAACCATGGAGTGCAGATTGAGTTGCCTCCTCGCGTGCGCGGTGCAAGTCCGCTGTGGTGGGATTGGGAAGGTCCACATCTCACTCCACATACTCAATCGCTTATTGATGGACTCGTACGCGCAGTGCATACGTGGAATGCTGCAGAGAGTTCTACGGAGCTAGACGCTCAATAAACCACGAAGCATCTGCTTGCAATGCATAGCGAAAACGGTCGTGCAAGCGACTCGGTCGACCTTGCCAAAACTCAATTTCGCGTGGAGCCAACACCCAGCCACCCCAATGTGGCGGTCGCTCAACATCGCGCCCCGAAAACCGTTGTTCTGCTTCGGCCAATCGGCTGATCAACTCGTCGCGGCCTGCAATCGGTTGCGACTGTGGTGAGGCCCATGCACCCAATTGAGACTCACGCGGGCGTGATGCAAAGTATTCATCACTTACCTGGTCGGACAGCCTGGTAACTACTCCACGCACTCGCACTTGGCGATGTAAATCCAGCCATCCAAACACCGCCGAAGCTTGTGCGTGTTCAACTAACTGCTTGCTCTTGGCGCTGTCGTAGTTGGTATAAAACGCAAAACCCGATTCATCGACTCCGCGTGCCAACACGATGCGCGAATCTGGCCCACCATCTATGCCAATCGTTGACAATGTCATGGCGTTTGGTTCTGCAACAGAAGCCTCTGCGGCTTGGTCATACCAACGTTGCCATTGCACGAGTGGATTGTTGTCTAGATCGTTTCGTTCAAGACCTGCAGTTTCGTACTGCACACGGCGATCGCGTAGAGACACGGTGTCTACTTCGGGTGAATAACGGTTGTGCCACGCATGTACGGATGGAGCACGGAAGGAATGGCAACCGATCCATCTTCTTGGCGGAAGTTCTCCATAATTGCAGCCCACACACGCGGAACGGCAAGCGCAGACGCGTTCAACGTGTGTGCGAACTCGGTTCCCTTTTGTCCTGTGCGCTTCATGCGAATGTCGCCTCGGCGTGCTTGGTAATCGCTAAACCAACTAATTGAGCTGACCTCGAGCCACGCATCGCATCCTGGGGCATACACCTCAACGTCGAAACTGCGGTGATGACTTTGGCCCATATCGCCTGTGCAGATTTCGATAATTCGATATGGCAAACCAAGGTTGGCAATCACACGCTCAACGCGAGTAATCAGTTCGGTCAACATTGCCGGTGCACCTTCAGGTGTGGCAATTGAAAAAATCTCAACCTTGTCAAATTCGTGGCTGCGCAACATTCCGCGTGTGTCTCTGCCTGCAGAACCCGCTTCGCGTCGATAACACGACGAGTGCGCCATGTATCGAATTGGTAAGTCGGCTTCGGCAAGCACTTCGCCAGCATGAATTGAAGTGAGCGGTGCTTCTGCAGTGGGGATGCACCAGAGGTCGTCTTTGCTCATTGAATACGCATCGTCGGCAAACTTAGGTAGCTGACCAGTTGCAGTCAATGTTGCCGTGCTGACAAGCGATGGTGGGCGAATTTCTTCGAATGCATCTGCGTTGCAGTCAAGGGCGTACTGGCACAGAGCACGAGCAAGCGTTGCTCCCGCTCCGCGTTGCATCGTAAACATCGCGCCACTGATTTTCACTGCGCGTTCGTTATCGAGAATGCCAAGCGCCGTCGCCGTGTCCCAGTGAGCTACACGTTGGTGCTCAGGAAATGTTGCTGGCAAATTATTTGGACCGGTAATGGTTGGGTTCTGCGAATCATCTGAGCCCACCACAACATCTGCATGGGGAATATTCGGCAGGCGCAGCAATACGTCTTTGAGTTGCGCGGTCACCTCATCGGTCTCTGCTGCAAGCGACTGCTCCTTCTCGCCAAGCGACCTGCTCTCAGCCTGCAGACCTTCGGCTGCTTTGTCGTCGCCATTGCGACGAAGCGTTCCGACCTGCTTCGATAATTCGTTTACCTGCTGGCGAATCGCGTCGCGTTCTGCGGTAATTTCTCGCATTCTGCCGTCAAAGCCCAGGGCCTCGTCGAGCAAACCGATCAATTCGGGCTTGTTCCGGCGCGCCATCAGCTCGCGCACGGTGTCCGGCTCGCTGCGAAGGTAACGAATGTCAATCACGGTGACACAAGGCTAGCCGTGTGATCCCGTGACACTGCCCTACTTTGCGTACTGTTGAACCGTGAGTTCTGCGTTGAATACGTCTACGAGTATTGGCCTTTCGGTTTCGCAACTCGTCATCAAATACGGCAATGTCACTGCCGTAGACCACGTCTCATTCACCGCTCAACCTGGTCGCGTCACCGTCATTCTCGGTCCTAATGGCGCCGGCAAGACCTCCACCATCGAAGCGTGCGAAGGCTTTCTTTCGCCAACCGCAGGTTCGGTTCAGGTGCTCGGACTCAATCCATTTCTGCAACGTAAGCAACTCAATCGTCTGATGGGAATCATGTTGCAAGATGGCGGAATCTATCCGTCAGCGCGAGTTGGCGAATTAGTTCAGCAGTACTGCGCGCTGTACGGAAATGGCGTCGACGCCAACGCTCTTGTTGCCCGCGTTGGACTTCAAGCTGTTGCAACCACCACATACCGAAGGTTGTCTGGTGGCGAGAAACAACGGCTTTCATTGGCGCTTGCTCTTGCTGCACTTCCCAAAATCATTTTTCTTGATGAGCCGACATCGGGAATTGACGTGAATGGCCGCGACCTGGTTCGCTCTATCATCCGCGAGTTACGAGATGCCGGTTGCTGTGTCATTGTTGCAACACACGAACTCGACGAAGCAGAACGCATCGCAGATGACGTACTGGTGTTCCATCGTGGCAATGTGGTTGCTTCGGGAACACTGCATGAACTGCGTTCAGGGCGTGAAGAAATTAGATTCCGATCACATTCGCTGATTGACGTGCATTCGCTATCAACAACTCTCGGATTTACGGTTGAACAAACTCGACAGTACGAATTCACCATTGCCGGCACAAGTGATTCGCGGGTCATCGTTCAGCTCACCGACTGGGCAAAGGCCAATAATGTTGACATTGGCGACATTGGAGCCGGATCGCAACGCCTAGACGACGTATTTAGGCGACTCACAGCGGAACCTACAACATGAAATTACTTCGTGTTCAATTAGCTTGCGAACTACGCGTACTTGCTCGCAATGGCGAACAGTTGCTGCTCATTCTTGGAATTCCGATGCTGTTACTTTCTTTCTTTGGCAATGTCGACATTCTTCCCACAGGTGACCAAAGCAGTATCAACTTTTTGCTACCCGGAATCATTGCCTTGGCAGTCATGTCCACCGCCATGGTCAGCCTTGGTATCGCCACCGGATTTGAACGTTCATACCTCGTCCTCAAACGCTTAGGAGCAACTCCACTTGGAGTTCCACGGCTGGTGCTGGCTAAAGCGCTTTCCGTTCTCGTTGTTGAAATTGTGCAAGTGATTCTGCTCGTTGGACTCGCATATCTCTTCGGCGCAGATCTCGGTGCGCTGAACCTTGCCAAGTTGGTGCTTGCCATCGCACTCGGAACGCTTGCCTTTTCAGGCATCGGACTTTCCCTTGCCGGACGCCTGCGCGGCGAAGTAAACCTGGCTGCACAAAATGCGTTGTATTTAGTGCTGCTTTTGGTCGGTGGAATTGTGTTTCCTCTGCAAGACCTTCCGTCGTGGTTGCAGTGGGTGGGTCGAATTACTCCATCTGGAGCACTTGCTGACGTGATGCGTGATGTCTTTTCCGCGACATCAACTTACGGCGCGTCGTCACTAGTGATTTTGCTCGCTTGGGCAATTGTTGCCCAACTCAGTGCATTCAAACTTTTTCGCTGGAACTAGCGACTACTGCTGGTCTTTTCCTTAGCTGCATAACTTGCTTCAATAAAGAAATTGCCAATAAATCGCCTGAAGAAAATCACCACAATGACGGTCCACAGGAATATTGATCCACCAAGTTTCATAATCGCACCGGCAAGCTGCTGATCGGTTGTTGCCGATAGCCCCCACACCCGAACAGCAATGTCGTAATGCTTGTATACCGTGCCCTCAGCAAACGTGAGCCATGCTGCAGGAACCGTAGGAATCACCGACATGAGGAAGAGGTAAATCAGCTTTCCTCCATAGCCCAAATGGCGAGAGCGATCTGGTCCACAAACAGGAGACCACATCAACAGCGCAGATACCACTACGAGGATGTGCAGTGAATAGTGCAGTGGGCCATTTGACACGCTTCTGTTCACCATCTGAGGGATATGCGTAATCATGATGACGCAGTTAAACAACAAGCCCGCAATCACTGGCTTTGTCAAGAAGTTGATTGCTCTACGAGAACGCTCACTGGCAAAAATGAGATCGTAAAGCCACTTCGGTGTTGCAATTAACATCAGCGCTGGCATGAAGTATGAATACAGCATGTGCTGAAACATATGCATTGAGTACAAATACTCTTCCGAAATGTCGTGTACTGGCCAGTCAGAGGCCAGCCACAGCAAAAACGCGCCGCCGACAAATGCCCACAGCTGCTTTCGTGTAATTACCTTGCCATCAGTAACAACGCGGGGCCCAATAACCCGAATGGCATAGATATAACTCGCAACGACTGCGATAACTAAAATCCACACTTCAACGTGAAGTTGGAATCTCCATGGATCAGGATTTACAAGTGCGAACATACGTGGTTCGCCAATCACATGTTCAAGTTATGAGAAAAAGTGGAAAGTTGCGAGGAAAATGGCATACACCGTGAGCGCCAGAATCAATCCCGCATAGAACACCCATGAGAACAACTTGTTGTCGAACTTCAGGTGCATGAAATAGCTCACAACAATGATGAACTTCACGACCATCATGATGAGTAGCGACGGCAAGAACAGGGCCCCAAGATCGATGTAGTACGTGGCCACTTCAAGTGCGGTGATTGCAGCCAGAATTGCAGCAATACGGACATAGCCCGCGTTTGACATGCCGTGTTCGGTTGTTGAGTGCGTTTCAGTTGTCATGATCAAGCCGGAATGAGGTAGATGAGTGTGAAAATGATGATCCAAACAACGTCCACGAAGTGCCAATACAGGCCGATCATTTCGACTGTTTCGGCCTTGCTGCCTGGAACTTTGGAACGCTTCAGAATGCCAACCGTGGACATCAACATGATGATTCCCACCGTTACGTGAACTCCATGGAACCCCGTGAGTACGTAGAAACTCGATGAGAAGAGGCTGGTTGTGAAGCCCATGCCCTCGTTGTAGAAAGCGGTAAATTCGTAGACCTGACCACCGACAAAGGTTGCGCCAAGAAGAGCGGTAATCGCTACCCATAGGGACGTGTTGCGTTCATCACCCTTATGGGCTGCAGATACTGCAAGCACCATGGTGAGCGAACTCATCAACAGAACGAAGCTGCTGACCGAGGTAAATGGAATATCAAACACTTGCGACGGGCGCGGACCTTCGCCTACGCGACCGCGATACAACATGTACGTCGAAATCAGACCACCAAACAGCAAGCACTCTGAACCAAGGAACAGCCACATACCCAACTTGTTGTTTGACAAACCTGTGCTCGTATGTGCCGCGCCATGTGAATCTGCGTGGCTATCTGCTGTCATTACTGCGTGCTCAGCCAACGTGAACCACATCCTTTGTTGTTACCGGTGGATCAAAATCGTCATCTGGTGCAGTGGATGGCTCAATTGCCCATCCGTAGCAACCGAACAACACAATCACACCACCAAAAATTGCGATTGGAATGGAATAGATCACGCCGAAGCAAATCACTGGCAAGCCAGCGGCAAGAACGATTGGCCAATATGAAGGTGAAGGCATGTGAATGTGCGCATCAGCATTGTCTTCAAGTTCTTTCAACACTTGTTCAGCAGATTTCACTTTCACCATTTGACCATTGGCGTCTTCTTCGTACTTGCGGTGGAAGAATTCGTCAAGGTGTGAAACCGTAGGAATACTGTCGAAGTTGTGTTCCTTTGGCGGGTTGGTGGTCATCCACTCCAAGCTGCGAGCGTCCCACGGGTCAAGTGGTGAAACCTTGCCATTGCGTGCAGTGATCACGATGTTGATGAGGAACAACAACACGCCAATGGTGAGTACAAGTGAACCAATCGAGGCGAAGAGGTTCCAGAATCCCAAGTTAAAGAAACCTTCGCCTGCGCGTGCTTCTGTCCACTGGTACATACGACGTGGCTGACCTTGCAATCCAAGAATGTGCATTGGTCCGAACGTCATGTTCATACCAATCACCATTAACCAGAAGTTCCAGGTTCCCAACTTTTCATTCAGCAATTTGCCGAACACTTTTGGCCACCAGTAGTAAAAGCCCGAGAACAAACCAAAGATCGCTCCACCGAACAGCACATAGTGGAAGTGCGCAACGATGTAGTACGTATCGGTCTGCTGCGTGTCAGACGGAGCAACTGAGTGGGTCACACCCGACAGACCGCCAATGGTGAACAGCACAATGAGACCGACAGCGAACTTCATGGCAACCGTGAATTCGAGTTTTCCGCCCCAAATAGTCATCGTCCAGTTCACGATTTTCACACCTGTTGGAACTGCGATCGCCATGGTTGAAATGGAGAACACTGCAACAGATACTGGTCCGAGTCCAGATGCGAACATGTGGTGAGCCCACACGCCCCAACCTACAAATCCAATCGCTGCATCCGAGAACACCACAAACGGGTAACCGAAAAGCGGTTTGCGAGAGAACACTGGCAGCACTTCGGAAATAACACCGAAGCTCGGCAGGATCAAGATGTATACCTCGGGGTGTCCGAAAATCCAGAACAAGTGCTGCCAAAGTAACGGGTCAGCACCAGCCGAAACATCAAAGAATGTGGCGCCAAAGTTGCGCTGAAATGAGAGCAAGAACAACGCAACGGTAATCACCGGCACTGCAAACAAGAGAAGAAACTGCACCACTAATTGCATCCAGGTAAAGATCGGCATGCGCATCAAGCTCATTCCAGGTGCGCGCATATTGAGCACGGTGGTAATGAGGTTTACTGCGCCAGCAAGTGATGCGATACCAGTGATCTGAAGCCCAAGTGCCCAGAAGTCAATTCCATGGCTTGGTGAGAAAATTGGCCCCGAGTTCGGTGCATACATGAACCAGCCGCCGTCAGCTGCTCCACCGAGTAGCCAAGCCAAGTTGAGGAAAATCCCACCAAAAAGAAACGCCCAGAAGCTGAATGCATTAATGCGTGGGAATGCAACGTCGCGTGCACCAATTTGTAATGGAATGAAATAGTTAGCAAGACCTGCGGCCATCGGCATCACGAACAAGAACACCATGGTTGTTGCGTGCATGGTGAACATCTGGTTGTACAAGTCGGCATTGAGCACCTTGCCATTTGGTGCTGCTAACTGCAAACGAATGAGCACCGCTTCAAGGCCGCCAACGATGAAAAAGAACAAGGCCGTTGCCATGTACATGATGCCGAGCTTTTTATGGTCGACAGTAAACAGCCATGCCTTCCAGCCACCAGTTGTTACTGGGCGTCGAAGCGTGCCGAGCGACGACGAAGGCGTTGCAGGCGCGATAACTGCTGGAGTTGTGGTGACACTTGGACGCTCGATGATGGCCATGTTGTTCTCCGGTTATTTCAGCGTCAATAGGTAGGCGACAAGTTTTTCAATATCAGATTCGGTCAGACCAAGATTTGGCATTCCGCGGTACTTGCCACCTGTGCTCTCGAGCAGTGCAGGGTTGGCGTACATCGGCTTCATTGCTGGTGCATTTCGCAACCAACCACGCAAATCAGACTGGTTGAGGCAATCTTCGGAAACACCGGCAAGGTACTTGGCACCGAACGATGCACTGTCCGACTTCCACACTTCGTCGCGACATTCTGGCGTGACCAAATCGAACATTGCGCCAGCAAACGTGTTGCGGCTCATGAGATGAGAAAGGTTTGGTGCAGCGCCGGCAACCAAGTTCTCGTCTGGCGCTGCAATCACTGCGGTGCCGTCTGCGCGCTTCAGACCATTGACTTGATGGCAACGCACACACTGATTGAGGAAGACAGTTTCGCCCTCTTTGGCAAGCGTTGCTTCCATCGGTGATGCGTACGGCTTCAATTGGTTAGCAACCCACTTCGCAAAATCTTCTTTGCTTAACGCAATCGCTTCCATGCGCATGTTGGCATGAGAAAGACCACAGAACTCGGTGCATTGACCGGCGTAAATTCCCGGCTCGTCGGCTTCGATGCGGTTGAGGTGTACACGACCAGGCACAGCATCACGCTTGCCATTAAGCGATGGGATCCAATATGAGTGGATGACGTCGCGGCTTGTTTGACGCAACATCACTTTGGTGCCAACAGGGAAAACTATTTGGCCAGAAGTGATAATCGGTTGCGTAATGCCGTATTCGTTTTGCACTGGGTAGTCGTATTCCCACCACCACTGCTGTCCGGTGACATTGATAATCATCTCGGTGTCGTCGGTTTTGGCAAGATCGAACACGGTACGGAAAGTGAACACACCGACCACAGCGAGAATCAGTGCGGGAATGATGGTGAGAGTGATTTCAAGCGCAGGGTTTCCGTGTGTCTGGTGTGGAATTGGCTGTCCGCGATCCTTGAACTTGATCACCGCGATAACAACAACGGCAAACACGATGACACCAATGATTCCTGCAACTGCAAAAACCGGTTTCTGCAATGTGTCAATCTTTTGTGCGTTGGGGCCTTTTGGCGCCCAAGTATCTTGCGGTGCATTGCTTGCGCAACCCGCGAGAACAACGGCAGTGCCAACTCCATACAACGCCGGCTTCAAGCGACCAAACATGGATGTCAGCCTATTGAGGCGATTCTTGGAGTGTCGGAGGGAGGTTTCGTGAATCACGGCACGACCACTTCGATGCTTTGGCCGCTCAATCCAGCAACTTCAAGGGAAAAGGGCTCTCCGGCAACCGCTGGCTTAGGAATAGTCAGCGTCAGTGCTTGTTCTGCACCCTGGGGAATTAGTTGGGTGCACGTCTCAACTTTTTCCTTGACACCATCGGTCACCATCTTCTCGCCAAGATGAGCCACCAGTCGGAACTCGCCATCATCCAAGTTGCGGAACACAATGTTGGTTGGGTTTGCGCGCGGGATAGTGATGCTCTGCTGTTCACCATTAATTCCCTGGACGCGAGCAATCAACTTTCCACCAGACAATTCGATAACAGTGTCAATCGAGCTCGTCAGCGAAACACCTTCGAGCGGCAACTTGTCGAAATACTTCGATGCCTCGGCACCGCACTCGCGATGCATGTAGTGATCTTCTTCTGCTGCAGATGCAAGATCTTCGCGAAGACCTGAACTCATGGAACCAACTCCGGCCGCAACAATGCCGAGGGCGCCAACAACGCAAATTGATAACACCAGTGAACGCTTGAGCGCTGGCTTAAACGCGAACAAAATACCCGCCAACAAAATAAGCGTTGACAGCACTATGAAGATGACGGCGCCGGCGCTCTTGTCGATGGCCAACATGATGCGCGAGAACGAAAAGATGATGACGCCAAGACCAACTGCTGCGAGAACTGGAAACTCGATTGGGTTCATGAGGCGCTTGCGCAACGTTGCGTTGTATGCGCTATCGCTCGAAGCGCGCTCACTCCACGACTGCACCGCCCACTCAACGAATGTGGCTAGAAGGAAAATGATTCCGAACAACGCGACAATGGGCGTTGTAATAGTTCCCACAAGCAACAACGCAGCACCCGCTGCACCAATAAGTGGCCACATGGATGCGGTTGGCTGCTCTGTTGTCGCAGACGAGTCACCAAGTTCGATGTCGCCATCACGAGTGAACACCACCATCGTTGCCAAAAAAGCCGTGGCAGCAACGAGGCCAAATAGAGCCGTAGCACCAAGAGCCGAAGGGTGGATCAGCAACATATAGACACCAAACGACACTGCCGTTAGGGCGGTGAGACCAATGAAGAATTTTGAACCGTTATTCAGCATGTTCGTCCCTATTTCTGCACGTACACAACGAACCACAGTGCGCAAAACACCACAGTGAGGAAATACCAATACATCGCATGTGCCGTCATCACTTGTTTGTCACCAAGCCGACCGGCTGTTGCACGAAACATTGCGACCAGTGAAAACGCGACTCCAGATGCGAGCAACACCAACATGGTGCCAGTGACTGCATAAAACATTGTTTGATATGCACCGTCTCGAACGCCCATATCCATCTGCATGTAGATGGCGGCCTGAGCGTTGATTGCGGCAACACCAATAAAGCCCGTGATCAAAGTTGACAATGTTGCATGCGAAGAATCGTTGCGACGAGCCGAGTACACACCCCACTGCGCCATGATGCAGGCAATGACCATGGTGATCATCAACGTGTTGGCGGCAACTTCCGGAACCTTGATCTCGGATGGCAACCAATCATGAATCAATTTGCCTTTTTCGTCCGTTCGTAACGGCGATGCATCTCGAAACTTGAACCAAATGGCGAGCATGCCGAACATCAACATGGTGCCTGCAGCGCACACCGCAGCAGTGCCCATGACCAGCGAGTTGCGGTTTGCCGGTTGTGGGCCTGCTGGCAATGTTCGTGCAGTTGCAGTGCTCATTGCGCTCCTCCATCAACAGACCACTCGAGTGTTCGTGCATCCCAAGGATCTTCAGTTGCTTTTGCACCCGACATACGCGCGCGAATCACGGTTGCGACACCAGCAAGTACACACAGCGCCATGAGTGCATGACCGCCCGTTGACAACAAGTTCCACAATGACTGTGGGCCGGAGTAATCAAAATCGGACGCGACGTCTGCAGGCTGATTAGCAAAACCTGCGATGTAATACGGCAACGAAGCCAACACTGTTGCGATAAAGCCCAACACACCAAGACCAACAACGGCTACATCGGACAACATCTTTCCCCAAATTCGTGGGCCCCAAAATGCGAGCGCGCCCCAAGCAACAAGCACAGACCCGTATGTGAGATAAGTGAGTGCGGCTTCGTCGAACACTGTTCCAGCCAAGCCGGCCTGCTCAACTCGTTGCACGGCATTACCCAGCATTGCGGTCATGATCATTCCAACACCAAGCGCTGTCGGGAAAAACGGTGCGATGATCTTTGGCTTACCGGAAATCACTGCAAGCAGTGCAGTTGCCAGCACAATGACAAGGCCGAGTAGTGGCAACAGGTTGTACAGGGCGTAAGGAACAAAGCTCTTCGCTTTGTCGGTGAGCGAACCGGACCAGTCAAACGAGTGGGAGGTCTGTGACACAGTGCCAACAAGCGCCGTGGAAATCAAACCCAAGCCAATGACGACAGCTCCGCGCAATGGCTGCTTTGCGCGAGCCATCACTGGTGTCATGTCGGCAAGCACACCGAGTGCGACCACCACGTAGATAAATGTTTGAGGTTGTGTAAAGGCCCAACCCAGCCACGTCATGATGCCTTCGTTGCCACCAAATGCAAGGCGCTCATAATGATGATCGACTGCGGCAAAAATAATTGTGCCGAGCATGACAGGAAGTGTGAGCAACAACGCTGCAGCGCCAACAAGCGACGACCAGGCAAGCATTGGCGCATCTGCCAACGACATACCTGCGGTACGAGCCGTGAGCACCGTTGAGAACAATGAAACCGACGCGGCAAGAGCGCCCAAGATGGACAACGCCAACCCGATCAAATAGAGATCAACCATCTGTGCGTTTCCGCCGCCAGGGCCGCCATTTGCGGCAATCGCACCAACAATCAAGCCACTGCCGATGAGCCAGAGATAGAAACCGAGCGATGCAACACGGGCGAAACTGATCGCGCGGGCACCGACCTGCATTGGCACAACGACAATTGCAAGCCCAATAAACAACGGGATCATGACACCAAACGAAGCAAGTGTGCGAACGAGTGAGAAGAGTTGCAACACGCTGTCTGCCGGGACGAGAGACGAATCACTAGCGATACGTTCGGCACCCAAGATGGTGGAGACCACAACCATCGTTGCCAGCCACACTGCTGCCCCACCAATAAACATTCGACCAATGCGGCGATGATCGGTCGTGGTCAGCCATTCGCCCGCCAACCCAAGTGCGGTTGGGTGTGGAGAATGGGTGAGGGAGGGCACTTCAACCGTGGACATAACGCTTACGACACTAACAATGCAGAGGCGCTCTATCCGAACTTCCCAGCCGTCGAACTAGGACGCTGAAATCAGCAAAACGTCCAGGGTCAGGGCAAGAAAGATCGCCGATACATAGGTAATAGAAAACGAAAAAAGCCTCATTGAACGGGCTTCCGTAGGGTTTGAGCCAAGTGCAATAGTTCCAATGACAAATGCCACTCCAAACACCAACGCTGTAATTCCATATATAAGGCCAAGATTCGCCACGGGAACAAGGACCAACGTAGAAACCGTGAGGACGACCGAATAGGCAATCATCGAACGGATGGTCTCTTTCATCGAGGCAACAACAGGCAGCATGGGCACACCTGCCGCCCGATAATCCTCGGTGTGGCGAATAGCGAGTGCCCAAAAGTGCGGCGGGGTCCACAGGAAGATGATGACGAACAGCACGACCGGCGCCCAGCCAAGCGAGTTGGTGACTGCGGCCCAGCCAACCAGCACAGGAACGGCCCCAGCAGCACCGCCGATCACAATGTTTTGCTTACTCGAACGCTTTAGCCACAGGGAATAAACAAACACATAAAAGGCTGTGGCCGACATTGCCAAGCACGCGGCGAGCAGATTGGCGCCCGCTAAAAGAATGACGAAAGCAACGATTTCTAGTGTGATGGCAAACACCAGAGCGTTGCGCGGCCGAATTGCGCCTGTGGCTAGCGGCCGATTTTTGGTGCGCTCCATCAATTTGTCGATGTCACGATCGATGTACATGTTGATGGCATTCGCCCCTGCCGCAGCAAGCCAACCACCGACAAAGGTCCAGACCATCAGCCAGATGGAGGGCCATCCTCTTTGCGCCAAGACCATGGTGGGAATGGTGATCACTAGGAGCAACTCCACAATGCGCGGCTTCGTCAGCGCAATGTACGAGCCAACTTTGGAGCGCTGTGCCACTGGCTTGTCGCCGTGGCTGAACAGTTTGGTGGTCAAACGAGATGGAACAAGAGGTCGAACACCGAGAGCCACGGCTCAAGGTTACGGCACAATGGAGTGGTGAGCGACACCGATGTACAACCAGTTGACGTACGCGACCCAAGTGTTGCCGACGACACCGACATTGATCGCCCATGGATTGTGCTCGTCTGGAACGACCCCATCAACCTGATGTCGTATGTCACTCTCGTGTTGCAAAAACTTTTCGGTTACAGCCTGGAGAAAGCAACTGCCCTGATGTTGGACGTGCACCACAAAGGCCGAGCGGTTGTTTCAAACGGGACTCGTGAGCGCGCCGAACTCGATGTTTATCGTTTGCATGAACACGGCCTTTGGGCGACCATGCAAAAAGAGGACGCTTCGTAATGGCCAGAAAATATTCCGGACCCGTACAAACATTGCCAGGCGGGTGCTTCTCGCTGTCACTTGAAGTGCAAGACCGGGCTTCGCTTGTTGCGCTCATTGTCCAGTTGCGCGAGATATTGCTCACCACCTCTACCGCAGACAACATGCGCAGGCTCTTCCCCGCGGCATACCACCAAGACCCAGAACACGACGCCGAATATCAACGACTGATGCGCGACGAATTACTTGCGTCACGACTGCAATCGATGAACACCGCTAGTGAAATGTTGCAGCGCGACCCAACAAGCAAGTCGATTGAACTCACCGCGGCAGAACTTGAAGAGTTCATGCGCTCCATCAATAACCTCCGCCTCGTGATCGGGACCATGCTCGATATTCAGGAAAGCGACGATCTGTACGACGATGACGAGTCGCAAGAGGATGACCCCTCAGGCGTGCATCGCCAGCTTTATCACTACCTTGGCTGGCTTTTAGAGTGGGTGGTCACTGCGCAAAGCGCGGCGCTATAGGGTGGAATGCCCAGAGGGAATTGAGCCATCTCACTGATAGATTTCTAGGGCTCTCTCAACTAAATATTCGTCCATGCCCCCATCGTCTAGTGGCCTAGGACACCACCCTTTCAAGGTGGCGGCACGGGTTCGA
>ENA-OUVC01000925-OUVC01000925.1-marine-metagenome-genome-assembly--contig:-NODE-925-length-18298-cov-4.253005_pt1 | contig 18298 bp, 16 predicted proteins | sample MGYA00248622_ERZ508571 | MGnify/ENA primary metagenome ERZ508571 (study PRJEB26236, sample SAMN06267175) | marine metagenome | isolation source: Columbia River Estuary | place: USA:Columbia River Estuary... | reverse complement strand
TACACCACACGAAACTAATACAAGATCAAAACTAATTGGAGATCAAGAAGATTTGTGGTTTGGGTTTGAACAAGAAAGATGATCAAATGAGAATAGAATCAATGATTAATGAATATTTTGAAAATCATAAAGAGTTAGTAAAAACTAGGTCTTCTGTCAATATGCTAAAATGGATCTTTAATGATGGTTTTAATTAAACTCTTGGTGTCTGCCGTATCGTAAATCGTGAAGTTCGAAGGGTAGTTTAGTTTCTCATGCTCTTTTCTCAAAATTCGTGAGAAAACAGAGTGGAAGGTTCCCATCCAAATGTTCCGCGCTTCACCTTCTCCGATGACCTCCGCAATCCGATTCTTCATCTCCCGCGCCGCCTTGTTCGTAAAGGTCATGGCGACAAGGCTTTTGTACTTGCGTTTAAACTGAGCATCCTTCAATAAAATACTGAGGTACTCCAAAACCAATTGATGTGTTTTTCCCGACCCTGCTGAAGCACTTAAAACACTGAGAGGATGGATATTTCGATCAATAGTTTGCATGTAGTCTATTCTGAATGATACGTTAAAAGAATGTTGTGAGGATTTTTTAAAATTAAGAACAAAATTTGATTGTTTTGTGTTAAATTTGTTACATGAAGAATTTCCTATTTATAGTAGCCATTTTGCCACTTCTTTGGAGTTGTGATCCTAAAGATCCTAAACCCGTTGATCCGGTAACAGAAACGGTGAAGGTCACGATTAATCCGACATACGGAGCTCAAGCTTTTTATATGGATTCGGTGTATACCACAGCTGAAGGATACAAAGTAAAATTCACCGAACTGACGTGTTATTTCACGCTTTTGAAAAACGGAACAAATCAATTGATCGAAGCGGCATTATTTAACTACCGTGAAACAGGATCCTTGTTGACCTCACGAGCGGGGAATCACTTGAACTTTTCAAATCTTTCAGGAAAGATTGGTGTAGACTCCAGTTTAAATCACCTTGATCCTTCTGCTTTTCCGAATGATAGTCCATTGAACATTAGCAATGCTGGACCGATGCATTGGGGATGGAATCCCGGCTATATCTTCATGAATATTGAAGGAAAAGTAGATACCATTATCGATGCGACTAATAATTTAGATTTAAGTTTCAGTTTTCATGTTGGCACGGACAATTACCTGCAGTCTTTCCTATTCGAGAATGTTCAATGGCAAGACAAAGGGAATAAAGTTTGGGAGCTTCCTTTGAAATTGGATTTGGCTTATTTTTTAACGAACCAAACAAGTCCCATCAACTTGAAGGATGAGCATTTAACACATACTGCTGCGGGACAGGAAGCCTTAACGCAAAAAGTGATACAAAACTTCAAAAACGCGCTAACACTCTATTAATGAAATTGATTGGTGTGCTTTCTTGTTTATTGCTTTTGGTTGCTTGTCGAAAGGACAAAGCAGATTATACGCCCACGCCTTATCAATTAAACATCCCGTCCCATTTCCCCGATATGATCATCCCGGCGGACAATCCGATGACGGTAGAGGGCGTTGAACTTGGACGCTTTTTATTTTACGAGAAGCAATTAAGCGGAGATAATTCCATGAATTGTGCCTCTTGTCATATGCCTCAGCAATCTTTTTCAGATGTAAATCAATATTCTGTCGGAATCGACGGCGTATTTGGAAACCGTCAATCGATGGCTTTAATTAATTTAGGTTGGGAAAATTACTTTTTTTGGGATGGACGGAAAACGACCTTAGAATCTCAAATCATTGAACCTGTGTTAAATCCTATTGAAATGCATCAATCTTGGAAAGATGCGATTCATAAGCTCAATGCCGATGTCAAATACCGCAATCGCTTTTTCAGGGCTTTTGGAGAGGAAGGAGTTGATTCCGTCAAAGCAGCGAAGGCCATTGCACAGTTTATACGCACCATGATTTCTAGCGAATCGAAATACGATGTCATGTATAAATATGAGAATAATTTGGCTTTGAATGCTTCAGAACAGGCCTTGCTTTCCTCCATAGATTTGGATGAATGGGCTGGTTACGATTTATTTAAAAGTTTGAATGGTGCCGATTGTTTTCATTGCCACAACGGACCATTGATGCGCGTTAAGAAATTTAGTAACAACGGACTCGATGCCACGTTTAGTGATTTGGGAAGGGGTTCTGTGACACAAAATCCAGAAGAATACGGGAAATTTAAAGTCACAACGCTCCGAAACATTGCTTTAACAGCTCCATACATGCATGACGGACGTTTTTCCACACTAGACGAAGTGATTGAACATTATTCTAGTGGCATTCACATGAGTCCGACGATTGACCCATTAATTGAATACGCCAATCAAGGCGGTGTTCAATTAGACACTCAAGAAAAGTACTTATTGAAGAAATTTTTATTGACACTGAGCGACTACAATTTCATCAATAATCCATCATTTAAAGATCCGAATTAATGGGAGAAAATACAAGACTAACGACCGAAGAAAAAGCACTTAAAATCAACTTAACACCAGATATTTACGGGTGCTTTGCGGAGATTGGGGCTGGTCAAGAAGTCGCTGCGAACTTTTTTAAAGCAGGAGGTAGTTCAGGGACAATTGCGTACACACAGTCAGCGTATGACATGAAAGTTTCGGATTCCATGTACGGAGAAACGATACGTTACGTGTGCGAGGAACGACTTTCAACCATGTTGGAAACTGAGTTTTTACATTTACAAGATATTCTACCTGTCAAGAATCGTGAAGCACGTTTCTTTTCGTTTTGTAATACCGTGGAATCCTTAAATTACCACAAAACAAACCAAGGACAAGGTTGGGTAGGAATGCGTTTCCAGTTGGGAATTGACACAAAACCGAACACGGTTATTTTGCACATCAAAATGCACGATAACAGTCACAAGGCGCAGCAAGAAGCCTTGGGTATTCTTGGAGTTAATTTGGTTTACGCCTGTTATTTCCAATCGTCAAACATCGATGATTTCATTGACGGAATCGTTCAACGACTACCAAGAGATCGCATGGAAATCGACATGCTTCGTATTTCAGGTCCGGACTTTGAGGAAATGGACAACCGCATCATTGCCTTGAATCTAGTGAGACGTGGAATTACCAATGCAACCATGTTTGATTTGGCTAAAAACGTCATGCAACCCTCAACAGCATTGTACAAAAAGAACATTTTATTAATGCGCGGACGTTTTCGTCCCGTAACGAAGGTGCACATCGATATGATTGAGAAAGCTCGCAAAGAGTTTTTGAAAGAAAACAGGGTCAAAGAAGAGAATTTGGAAGTGGTATTCGAGTTGACCTTAAAAGATTTGACAGCAGATGGAAAGATCTCAGACAAGGATTTCCTTGATCGCGCTGAATTACTTGGTTCGCTTGGTTATACGGTGATGATTTCTAATTACCTGAAGCACTACAAGATGCTGGAGTATTTATCCGCCATCGCAAAAGGGAATTTGGTGGGAGTCATTATGGGCGTGTACAACTTACATATCATTTTTGACGAAAAATACTACGACAATTTACCTGGAGGTTTGTTAGAAGCTTTCGGTAGAGGATTTGGTCACAATGTCAAATTGTATGTTTATCCTGCCATTAACGTCGACAGTGGCGAATTATACGGATTAAACAACATCAAATTACCGGAAAACTTAACTGGATTATTGACCTACATGCAAGCAAACGATAAGATTGCTGCCATTCCAGAATACAATGAGCGCCTGCTTCACATCCTTTCGGATGACGTATTGAGTAAAATCAAAGCTGGAGCGGCGAGTTGGGAAGATGATGTTCCATACGAAGTGGTGCAAGCCATTAAGTTTTTTGAATTGTTTGGTTACCAGAAAAAAGCAGTCTTGAACTAATGCCACACATTAAAAATGCCTTGATTCGTTTTCGCATCATCGATCGGATGTTGCGCAATAAGTACAAGCCATTTCCGAGCAAACAAGACCTACGTGCTGCCTGTGAAGAATCGCTTTATGGTTCTGATGACGGTAATAACATCTGTGATTCAACCATTGAAAAGGACATGTTCAACATGAAGATGGAACATGATGCACCAATCAAATACAGTAAACTTCACAAAGGTTATTTTTACGAGGATCCGAATTTTAGCATTAACGACATTCCACTTTCTGAAGACGAATTGAGTTCCATCAAATTTGCCGTAAAAACCTTGCAGCAATTCAAGGAGGTTCCTTTTTTCCAACAATTTGGTAATGCCATCGATAAAATTGTTGACCGCGTTTCCATTGGCGGAAATCCCGAGGATGAAGACATTCAAAAATTCGTTCAATTTGAATCCGTTGTTTCCAGTGGTGGAAATGAATACTTGCCCATGATCCTTGAAGCGATTCGAGGAAAAAAAATGCTTTGGTTTATTTATGCGAGTTTTGTGAAAGGAGTCGAAAAACCGCGAAAAGTCTCTCCCCTCTTTCTGAAAGAATACCGAAATCGCTGGTACCTCATTTGTTTCGACAAATTGAAAAACGACATCATCACTTACGCGCTTGACCGCATGCAGGAACCAAGAATTCTAGAAGATGAATCCAGCTTACCAGTCGATTTTCAACCAGAATTGTATTTCCAAGATACCATCGGAATCACATCCTACAAGGGAAAAGCAGAACGAATTGTCATCAAAGCAAATCAAGTTGCTGCGAAGTATATTGCTTCGCAGCCCTTTCATCAATCACAAAAATTAACCAGCGAATCAGCTGATTTTAGCGTATTTGAATTAAGTGTTTTGGTTTCCGAAGAATTCATCCGAAATTTGTTGGGCTATGCCGGGGAATTGGAAATTCTCGAACCAAAGAGTTTGCGAAATTCGATGGCGGAACGCGCAAAACAATTAAATAACGTTTACAAAAAAAAGTAATCAACGATTAAAAGAAATAGCAGCATGGAAATACTAAAAGAATTCATCAATGGCGTTTGTCGCATCACCTTAAACAGACCTAGCGTCTTTAATTCATTCAACAAAACGATGGCCTTGCAATTGCAAGATGTTTTGGACGATTGTGCGGTGAATCCAGAAATTCGTGCCGTACTTATCACGGGAGAAGGAAAAGCATTTTGCGCTGGACAAGATTTGGCGGAAGCCATAGATCCTGAAGGACCTGAACTGAAATCTATCGTGCGCGATCATTACAATCCAATCATCATTAAAATCAGAGAATTGGAAAAACCAGTTATTGCCGCTGTGAACGGTGTCGCTGCTGGAGCCGGAGCAAATATTGCCTTGGCTTGCGATATTGTTGTCGCCAAAAAAACCGCATCCTTCATTCAAGCTTTCTCCAAAATCGGACTAATTCCAGATTCAGGAGGAACGTATTTTTTACCAAGATTAGTCGGAATGCAAAAGGCAATGGCTTTAATGATGACAGGAGACAAAGTATCAGCAGATGAAGCAGAACGCATGAATATGATTTACAAAGTTTTCGAAGAAGAGTCCTTTGAAGAAGAAGCGATGAAACTTGCGGAAAACTTGGCATCGATGCCCACGCGTGGACTGGGCTTAACCAAAAAAGCAGTGAATTTAGGCTTATTTAATTCACTTGAAGATCAATTAGATTTAGAAGAAAGTTTACAAACCGAAGCTGGAGAGACAGATGATTTCACGGAAGGCGTGAATGCATTTATTCAAAAACGTCCAGCAGTATTTAAAGGAAGATGAGTAAAATTATTGGAGTAATTGGCGCTGGAACTATGGGTTCTGGCATTGCGCAGGTAGCTGCACAGTGTGGACATTCCGTCTATTTGATGGATGCGAATGTCGAACAATTAGAGCGCGCAAAAAACGGAGTTTCCACTTCATTGGAGAAATTGGTAGAAAAAGGGAAATTCACTGTGGAACAAAAATCCAGCATTGAGTCGAACATTCACTACGTAGGACAACTCGAAGGACTTTCAACTTGTCAACTAATCATCGAAGCGATTGTCGAGAAAATGGAAGTTAAACATTCGGTATTTTCTTCTTTGGAAAAAATCGTTTCGGATGATTGTATTTTAGCAAGCAACACCTCTTCCCTATCGATTGCATCCATCGGATCTTCCTTAACAAAAGCAGACCGTGTGATTGGAATTCACTTTTTTAATCCGGCAACGATTATGCCTTTAGTGGAGATTATTCCTGCCGTTCAAACCAGTGAGGCGACCATCAATGAAGCTGTTTCCTTGATTCAAAGTTGGGGGAAAACCGTTGTTCTATGCAAGGACACTCCCGGATTCATTGTTAACCGTGTTGCGCGTCCATTCTACGGCGAGGCATTGCGCATTTACGAAGAAGGACTTGCAGATTTCGCGACGATTGATTGGGCAATGACACACTTTGGTGGATTTAAAATGGGTCCATTTACGTTGATGGATTACATTGGGAACGATGTGAATTACGCAGTGACCGAATCCGTCTTTCAAGCATTTTATTACGACCCGCGTTTCAAACCATCTTTCACACAAAAAAGACACAGTGAAGCTGGATTTTACGGCAGAAAAACGGGACGTGGTTTCTATCAGTATGCAGAAGGAACTGAAACAATCGAAGCAACTAAAGATGAAATCATCGGAAAAATCATTTTTGAGCGTGTCTTGGTAATGCTGATCAACGAGGCGGCTGATGCTGTTTTCATGCAAGTCGCATCCGTGAAGGACGTTGATTTAGCCATGACCAAAGGAGTGAATTACCCCAAAGGATTATTAGCATGGGCGGATGAACTTGGATTGGATTGGGTTTTAGACAAGTTGAACGAATTATTTGATGAGTACGGAGAGGACCGTTACCGTCCAAATGCGCTCTTAAAACGCATGGTTAAAAAAGGAGATAAATTTTATTCATAGTCAAGCAGTAAACACTTTATATTCCCACCGAATATTGTTATTTTTGCACACTAAAATATATTAAATGGCTTACTTATTTACATCAGAATCCGTTTCTGAAGGACACCCAGATAAAGTTTCAGATCAAATTTCTGATGCATTAATTGATCATTTCATGGCATTTGATCCAAGTTCTAAGGTAGCATGTGAAACACTTGTTACTACTGGACAAGTAGTTTTGGCAGGTGAAGTGAAATCCACTTCTTACTTGGATGTTCAAGCGATTGCACGTGAAACGATTCGTCAAATTGGATATACGAAGTCTGAGTACATGTTCGATGCAAATTCTTGTGGGATTTTCTCTGCATTGCACGAACAGTCTTCTGACATCAACCAAGGAGTTGAACGTTCAAATCCAGAAGATCAAGGTGCGGGTGACCAAGGAATGATGTTTGGTTACGCTACTGTTGAAACAGACAATTACATGCCGATGGCATTGGATCTTGCGCACAAGATTTTACAGGAGTTATCATACATTCGCAACAATGAATTAGCATTAATTCCATATTTGCGTCCAGATGCAAAATCGCAAGTAACGATTGAGTACTCTGATGACAACGTTCCTCAACGCATTGATACGATTGTTGTTTCTACACAGCATGATGATTTTGATTCAGAAGCGACGATGTTGGCGAAAATCAAAAAAGACATCATCGAAATCGTTATTCCTCGCGTGAAAGCGAAATTGAAACCAGCGCTTCAAGCTTTGTTCAACGACGCCATTACGTACCACATTAATCCAACAGGTAAATTCGTGATCGGTGGACCACACGGTGATACTGGATTAACAGGACGCAAAATCATCGTGGATACGTACGGTGGAAAAGGAGCTCACGGTGGTGGAGCATTCTCAGGAAAAGATCCATCTAAAGTTGACCGTTCTGCTGCGTATGCAACACGTCACATGGCGAAAAACGCAGTTGCTGCTGGACTTTGTGATGAGCTTTTAGTACAAGTTTCTTATGCTATTGGTGTAGCAAAACCTTGTGGTTTATATGTAAACACATACGGTACAGCGAAAGTAGATATGACAGACGGTCAAATTGCGGAGAAATTGAGCGAAATTTTCGACATGCGTCCATACTTCATCGAACAACGTTTAAAATTAAGAAATCCAATTTATCAGGAAACAGCTGCTTACGGACACATGGGACGTAAACACGAGAAGGTAACAAAATCCTTCAAAGCTCCAGACGGATCAGTGATTACAAGAGAAGTAGAATTATTCACTTGGGAAGAACTAAACTACGTAGATCAAGTTAAAGCCGCTTTCGGTTTGTAAAACATAGAAATCCCGGTTCTCAGAATCGGGATTTTTTTTAGCTAATATTTTTTAAGATGTCAACTTTCAGAACCATTTGGACCACAGAAGACCGCTATGTGGAAGTGATTGATCAACGTGTCTTACCACACGAATTGGTCCATGTTAAATTAATGAATTACCGCGATGCTGATTTAGCCATTCGTAGCATGACCGTACGTGGAGCCCCACTCATCGGAGCAACTGCCGCTTACGGAATTTACTTGGCGGTACGTGAATTAATCGAGGAACAACGCGATGGTGCATTTTTAGATGAAGCATTCGACGTGTTAAGAGCTTCGCGTCCTACAGCAATTAATTTATTCTGGGCCTTGGACCGCATGCGCACAGCGTTGGATGAAGCAGATGATTTTCTGAAAACAGCTTGGGAAGAAGCGGGACGAATTGTCGAAGAAGACATCGAAACGTGTCGTATGATTGGCGTGCACGGACTCCCAATTATCGAAGCACTTTCAACAGCAAAAAAAGGAGAAACGGTGAACATTCTTACGCATTGCAACGCTGGGATGTTGGGTTGTATTCAATGGGGAACGATTACCTCCCCTATTTATCAAGCAAAAGAAAAAGGAATTAAGGTTCACGTATGGGTGGACGAAACACGTCCACGTAACCAAGGTTCCAACTTGACCGCCTACGAATTAACCAAACATGGAATTGATCATACCTTAATTGTAGACAACACAGGTGGACACCTGATGCAGCACGGAATGGTCGATATGGTCATTGTAGGAACAGATCGCACCACCCGAAATGGTGATGTTGCCAACAAGATCGGAACCTATTTGAAAGCATTGGCAGCGAAGGATAATGAGATTCCATTTTACGTTGCCTTGCCTTCTACGACATTAGACATGAGTATTCGTGATGGATTGACCGAGATTCCGATTGAGGAGCGCGACCAAAACGAAGTGAAATACATCCAAGGAAAACGCAGTGATGGTAAAATTGACTCCGTGTTGATTTGTCCAGAAACTACGAATGCAGCGAATTACGGATTTGACGTGACACCAGCTCGTTTGGTTACAGCACTTATTACGGAACGTGGCGTTTGTCCGGCGAACGAAGCAGGAATCATTTCCTTGTTTCCCGAATATACTGAATCATGACAAAGTTACTTTTCTTCCTTTTCGTATGTGTGAGTTCTGCGCATGCGCAACTTGATGGACTTTGGCATAGTTCGTTCCATGTGGCTGGGAAATCGTTGTTAATGGACCTTGACATCAAGGGAATTGGACGCGATGGTTCGGTATCGGTAATCATTCCTGATCAACCACAAATCAAGCCTCAAGAGATGGCAGTATATTCTCTGTTTATCGATAGTTTGTATTTCCGTTGGGACCGCATTGGACTTACCTTTGCTGGAAAGTTAAAAAACGATAGTCTGAAAGGAATCATGAAACAAAGTGGACTTGAATGGCCTGTTGTATTTACAAAAACAGAACAAAAGCTCATTGAAATTTCTGGTCGTCCACAAGACCCTGTTGCTCCATTTACCTACGAGCAAAAGGAACTTGAAATCAAGAATAAAAACATAAAAATAGCCGGAACGCTAACCTTACCGAAGGAGAGTGATTTTCCAATTGTCATTTTAGTTTCCGGTTCGGGTCAACAAGATAGGGACTGCGAACTTGTAGGACACAAACCATTTTGGGTACTCGCCGATTATTTGAGTAAAAATGGAATCGCTGTTTTTCGTTATGACGACCGTGGAATTGGTAAAAGTACAGGAGAATTTGGTTCCTCCACGGAAACTGACTTCACCAGTGACGTACTTGCTGTTTTCTCATACTTAAAGAAAAAATATCCCGGACATCCAATTGGTATTTATGGTCACTCCGAAGGAGGAATCATTGGTCTTCGTGCAGCTGCACAACAAAAAGAAATGAGATTCCTAATTGAATCTGCATCTGTTGGAACAAATGGAAAAGATGTGTTGGTGAATCAACAATACGATATTCCAATTGCATCCGGGATGAGTGAAGAGGATGCAAAATGGAATGCTCGTTTATTTGAAGAGGCCTCAATCTTGGCTTTAAAAACGGAAACGGCTACCTTTCTGAAGGAATATGAAATGTGGTTATCCACGGTATGGGATCAACTTCCATCATCCTTCAAAGAAGATAAATCGATGAATGACATGGCCACAGAAATGAGCGTTTTCATCAACAGTGACTGGGCAAAAGAATTCTTGAGTTATCAAGCGGCTGATTACCTAAAAAAAGTGGAACTACCGATGCTCATCATCAACGGAAAAAAGGACATTCAAGTGCGTTGGGATGAAAGTCAAACTGGATTCAAAAAATCAATGAATCCAAACACACTTGCACAGTCAACATTCAAAGCATACGACGATTTGAATCACTTATTACAACCTTGCATCAAATGTAATATCACGGAATACGCAACGATTGAAATTAGTATGAGTCCAATCGTCATGACAGATATTTTAACTTGGATAAAATCATTGAAATAATGGGGAAATCAGTTGTTATCATTGGAGCTACTGGCCTAATTGGAAACGCGTTGCTACATGAATTAATGAGCGCGTCAGAGGTGTCGCACATTCGCATTTTTGTTCGCAAAACAATCGCGGGTTTACCCGAAAAAGTAACGCAAGTTGTTACGGATTTCAGTGATTTCTCATTATTAAAAGAGCAAGTGATTGGCGATGTCATTTATTGCTGCGTTGGAACCACACGTAAAAAAACTCCGGACTTAAATGACTATCGCAACATCGATTTTGGTATTAACATTGGCATGGCGAAGTTGGCAAAGGAGAATGGAATTCCGACTGTACATTTGATCAGTGCCATTGGTGCATCGACCACATCGCGTATTTTCTACTCCAAGCTAAAGGGAGAAATCGAAGAAGCCATGAAGGAACTGCAGTTTGATACTTGCTACATTTATCAGCCATCAATTTTAATTGGTGCTCGAACAGAATCGCGTCCGATGGAATACCTATCACAAAAACTTTGTCCATTTTTTGATTTGTTCATGCTGGGATCACTTAAAGATTACCATAGTATTTCAGCAACCGCAATTGCGAAATGCATGCAGCGTAATTTAGGAACAGAAAAACTTGGCGTTCACGTTTTGCGTTATGCTCAAATCGTCAGCTAGTTCATGAAAAACAAAAGCCACTCGAAAAAGTGGCTTTTACCTACTGAATGTAAGAGGAATGAAATTGTTTACTAAACCCATGCTCTGATTATTCCTCTTGATGGTGAAGTTTCAACCGTCGATGATTGGTGTGTTTTCATTCAGTATCACTATTTGCTATGTTCCGTTGAACACTACAAAGGTGCAACACTGAATGTAACTTTTTCATGAGTCAAATCAAGTAAGAACATGATAGTTATCAGTTATACTGGATTTTTTTAACTCCTACTATGTTTGGTAGGCGCCAAAAGTGATTATTTGCATCGCTTTCCCAGGTATCAGAAACCCAGCTGCCCACTTTTTCTATGCAATGTCCATTCACATCAATCAACAAACTAGTTTCTGGTCCGCCTTCTAAATAAATCGCATTGCGCAATTTATACGGCATTCCAATCATAAAGTCAATCATCTGATTATGTGTGTACGGCGAACGGCAGAAAATGAGGTAGAAATTCCCATCTTCTCCTTCAGCGGCAATCAGCATGCTACACGATTGAATTTTCTTTTTCCAATACATTGGACTTCCGTTGCAATCGATCATGCGCAGTCCTTGTGCATAGGCTCCGAATTGATCGTTCATTTCAGTAAAATTCTCACACGTAAGATCCAAAATTTCCACTTCGTCTCGTTGTTTTACCCTTGGATTCATGGCCAACATCAAATTGAAATTTTCGAGAATCGTCCCATTATTGACGTGATCCCCTGATTTCAAATACGCACGGCTTGATAGCGGTTTCGACAAACTGTACATTCCGGCATTAAACGCCACATTTAAGTGGAAAGTGTCCGCCCATGTATGCACATCGCGCGGTAAACTGTCGTATTTCGTGGCACTAAAAATATTGAAATCAAAAAGTTCACCCTTCATGCGTAAAATGGAGATTTTCGAATCACCAATAAATGATTTAGAAGGCGCATCTATTTCGCGGTATTCCATTCCTTTTGTCAACGTAGTCCAATTGGAATAATTCACCGTTGTATCCTGAGCGGAAGCTTTCCCTCCCTCCCCACAAGAGGACAAAAGAACGGACAACAGTAAGCTGAGTAAAATTGTTTTCATGTTCATCTCAATGCGATATCTTCCCAATCAAATTTTCTTTTTTCAAACGGAAAAAGGTCATAAAGTTCCCCGGAATAGTAAAACTGGTAGGCAACAGCTCCGAATGTATAGGCTTTGTCTTTGATTTTTATCGTTGAACCTCCCACCTTTGGATGTGCTTTTGGAACAGATTGCGGGTAACCAACGTTGAATAAAGTGACGAGAATTTCTGGTCGATGGTCAATCGGGAATCCAGCTCGTTCCCATTGCATTTTCACTTGTTTCAAGAAGATTGCGGCATACAAGTAGGAATAGTAGTGATTGTGAAAATCGGTCAATCGACTGATGCGTTCTTGTGTAGGATTCGCTGTTTTAAAGTCCAACAAGTGCTCATATTTCTCTCCCAAATAATAAACGCTTTTCGGATTCTTCAAATGTTCTTCAATTTGAATGGCTGTATGTTCTTTGATTCCTGTTACACCAAAAGAGAACATCGATTCCACCGAAAGAATTTTAAGTGGACTAATCCATTTTTTATACGCTTCACGGTCCGAATTGAACAAGCGAATTTGTTCTCCCACCAAACACGATACGATTAGTCGTCCTTCTACATCTGTTTGCTGCGCAACGCTGTCCACCAACTCCACATCTTTTGCCACCGCAATTTTAAAATCAGACCATTCTTGGATGTTCATCCATTCGAACGCACTCAACAAATTTCCGGATTCCTTTTGCTGTTTTTTGCGTTTTAATTGACGACGTTGCTGCTGGTATGTGCGATTGGACTTCAATTGAATGTCCACCGCATCAATCATTCGTTTTACCTCTACTTCATTATTCGAAGCCTTCCATGCATCCAGAATGTATTGCGCATTTTTCGGGTAAAATTTCTTCAGTAATAAAATGCGGTCCAAGGACTCAAAATGTAGCGCTTTGAGTTGCTCGGAATTCAGTTTGTAGGCTTGGTTGTATTTGTCCTCCATTCCTTCGAAATACCGATTATTGGCATCCACACTCCCCTTTTCATCCGTCAAACGGAATTTAATGGCAACGTAGGAAGCCGAAAGGAAAAAACCAATAGCCGCAAAGGAAAAAACAAAAGTCCAAAATGGATAACGGAACCACTTCGATTGCCAGATTTTACGCATATAAAAAGAATTGTACGCAAAAGTACATTAAACGAGTGAATGTTTACATGATTCTCACATTCAGGAACTGCCCTGTTAGCAGAACAGAGTTTTTAACAATCGTGCGCTGAGAACAAGGAGCAAAGTCGATCAAAGCAGGCTGAAGATTTCTTTATTTTGTGTAAAATACACTTTATGAAAACATTTATAATCAGCGTTTTTACCGTTTTATCTTCCCTGTCATTCGCACAGACAAAAGTTGGATTTTTTCAACGCTTAAATTCATCTCGTCAAGTAGAAAAAGGCATCGAGCAATATAACTTAGGCGGAACGAGTGATGCTTATATGAGCTTCAAACAGGCAAGTGTGTTTAATCCAGAATCAGCAAGGGCTTTGTATTACCTCGCAACTGTTGAGTTCGAATTGAAGAATTACTATGAAGCAGAAACTCATGTGGAAGCGGCATTACGTTTGAATGATAAAAAATTAAACGGTGATTTACACTTACTTTCCGGACAAGTAAACCACAACTTAAATCAACTAGATTCTGCAATTGCCCATTATCAAAAATGCACAGAAATCATTGGTGAAAAATTAGCGATTGAATACACCATACCTATACTCATCGAACAATGTCAATTCGCCAAAAAAGAACAAGCAAAAGGTCTTCAATCCATACGAACTCCCTTTGCGGAAATCAATACAAAATACGATGAGTATGCGCCGATTTTGACACAAAATGGACAAGCACTTTATTTTACAGCAAAAAATCCAGATGCGAAGGGCGACAACATGAATCCAGAGGATCAAAGTTATTTTGAGGATATTTATTTTTCTTATTGGAACGATACGACGAAAACGTACAAAATCACCTATTCTGAAGATCAAGATTGGAATACAGAAGGATTCGATGCCTTGAATTGCGTATTAGCCGACGGAATGCACGCATACGGAACAATAAACACATCCGCTTCTAAAGAAAAAACAACTGAAAGTTCAGAGATTTTCGAATTGACAGCTGAGAAACCATTCGCTTGGGATGAACAAAAAATGATTAAAATCCCGGGAGTTAACACAAGCTTCTTCGATGGATCTGCTTGTATGTCAGATACATTTATTTTGGACGAATACACCTACAAACGCGAACTTTATTTCGTTTCAGATCGACGCGCAGAAAAAAGTTTAACCGATTTATTCGTGGCAACAGAAACAAATGGTGTTTGGGGAGAAACAGTGCAAGCCTTGCCGGATTTCATTAACACCACTGGACGTGAAACAACACCGTTCATCACAGAGGATGGAAACTTATTATTCTTTAGTTCAGATGCTTTACCTGGAATGGGAGGATACGATGTGTATTTCTGCAAACGAAATGGCAATCAATGGTCTGCGCCGATAAACTTAGGTGCTGCTTTCAATACGGTCAACGACGATACGCACTTTCAATACTATCCTGCACTTGGAAAAGCAGTGATGGCGGGAATCAGTGAGTTAGATGGATTATTTAATTACAACATTTTCCAAATGGACTTAAACGGAAAATCCTTTCCATTTAAGAACTAAATGAACCTTGTGGAATCTAGGGTGTACCTGCATCTATGAAAGGAATTAAACATCGAATTATGAAAAGAATCATTGCCAGCATCCTCATGGGATGTAGTTTGTTAAACGCAAGTGCTCAAAAGGAAATTAGCACAGTTGCACCCATCAAAAAAGTTACCGTATTCTTTACTGGTGCACAGGTGCAACATGAAGCGAAAGTTGACTTACAAATGGGACGACAGGACATCGTTTTTCAAAAGTTAACGGATTTTGTTGATCCGAACACCGTTCAAGTGAAAGCACAGGGCGACGTGACAATTCTTTCCGTTCGCACGCGAAAAAATTTCGAAGACCTAAAAATCAGCAACGAAGAAATTCATGCATTGAATGCCAAAAAGGACCTTCTTTACAAAAAGGATCAGGCCTTGCGTGATGAATACGTTATTCTGGAGATGGATAAAAACTTGTTGATGCAAAACCGCGATTTAAAAGGACAAGATCAAGGACTGAAAACAACCGAATTAAAGGAAGCGTATTTGTTTATGCACACAAAACTTACGGAGGTAATTACCCGTGAAACGGCCATTTACGCTGAGTTGGAGGACTTGCAAAAGAAAATGAATCAAATCGAGCAAGAAATTATCAGTCAACGTTCGAAACCAGTAATTAACTACTCTGAAGTTGTAGTGGAAGTCGATGTGACCAAATCGTGTACCGCTGGATTTCAGTTCAACTACATTAGTCCAAACGCAACCTGGAAGGCGTATTACGACATGCGCAGCGATGGAATCGGTAAACCAGTACGTTTAGAAGCCAAAGCGAATGTGAGTCAAACCACGGGTATTGAATGGAAAAATGTAGACTTAGTTCTTTCCACAAACGATCCATATGAAAATGCGCAAGAGCCCACCATGCAACCTTGGATTATCTATTACAACAACTATCCACAGCAAAAAACGCAAACCACACGCAGCCTACCACAGATGAGTTACGATGGAGAGAAATTGAGAGGAGAAGTGATCGATGCATCGACAGGTGAAGCATTACCATTTGCACGTGTTCATTTTGCCAATAATCCAAACATCGCGGCGGTGACCAATTTCGATGGAAAGTTCGAACTGACCATTCCAAAAGGAGAAAACTACGTGAATGCGAGTTTCGTGGGTTACAATACAGGGCAACTTCAAATCACTTCGACTTATGTGAAATTCTTCCTAGAACCTCAAGAAGTAGTTTTACAAGAAGTCATGATTCGAGGGGCAAGATCCGATGACGCGGATTATTATATTGATGGAATTCAAGTTACTTCAGAAACAAATACCATTACGAGACAAGACATTTCACGCATGCCTGCAAGATCTGCGGATGGTGTTGCGAGGTCTGTAGCAGGTGTAAACACGGGGAAAAAACGCAAAATGGAATTCAAAAACGAATCGGCCGGATACAAAGCAAACGCTGTTGCAACAACCATCACCAAAAAAGACTTGCGCGTTGAGTATGCGATTCAGTCCAAAATGTCCATTCCTTCGGATGGCATGGACCACCGAGTGAGCATTGCGACGCATGAATTACCTGCGTCCTATGAATACCACGTAGTTCCTAAAATTGATCCGAGTGTGTATTTATCCGCACAAGTTGTTGGATGGGAAAAATTGAATTTATTGAGCGGTGAGTCCAATATTTACTTTGACGGTACGTTCATGGGGAAATCCTTTTTGGATGTAAATTCAACCAAAGACACCCTTTCGTTCTCCTTCGGAAAAGACAGTAAAATCAGTGTCGAGCGCACACGTGTGAAAGAAAAATCGAAAATTAAAACGATCGGATCACGTCAAAAATTCGATGTGACTTGGGAGATTAAGATTAAGAATAACGGTGGAGCGATGATTCCATTGATTGTGAAGGACCAGTTCCCTGTATCCAATCAAGAGGACATCAAAGTAAAACGAGGAGATTTGGTGGATGGTACAGCAGATGAAAAAACGGGAATAATCACCTGGAGTTTCCTCAAAGGAATTACAGGGTCTCAGACCATCACCTTTGACTATAGCGTAGATTCCCAATACGGGATTCAGCTTTACTTGGAATAAATTTTATGAAGTGCCTTGAGGAGCCACCAATGTTTTGTAACTTGGTGGCTTCTTTATGCAACGTTATTTTGTCCAAGTCTCTTACCGAGGAACAGCTTACAATGGTTGGCAGTTTCAACCGAACGCACCTAGTGTTCAGGAGACGATTGAGCGCTGTTTTTCGAATGTTTTTGGGAATACTGCAATTCCCATCGTGGGATGCGGGAGAACGGATGCAGGAGTCCATGCGAAATCCTATTTTTTCCATGTGGATTTACCGCAAGTTTGGGACGAACAGCACTTGTGTTTTAAGTTAAACCGCATGCTTCCTCCCGACATCAGCGCGATTCAAGCAATGAAAGTATCCTCTGAATTTCACGCACGTTTTCATGCGACCAAACGCACGTATCGTTATTTCCTTCATCAGCATAAAGATCCTTTTCAACTAGATCAAAGTTGGTATTTCCAGCAGCAATTAGACTTTTCAGCCATGAATGCGGCTGCTCAGCGTTTGTTAGGCACCAAGGACTTTGGCTCCTTTTCCAAATTACATACCGTTGTCAAGACGAATATCTGCACCGATTTCCATGCGGAATGGGTTCGAACTGAAGACCGATGGTATTTTGAAATCTCTGCGAATCGCTTTTTGCGAAATATGGTTCGAGCGATTGTCGGAACATTAATTGAAGTGGGCTTAGGTAATCTCACCATAGCGGACATTGACGCGATCATCGAGGCAAAAGACCGCGGTCAAGCAGCGGTTTCCGTTCCTGCTCATGGATTATTTCTGTGGGACATTGTTTATCCAACTTTGACAGAAAATTAACCCAACAAAAAAGGCGACATTTCTGCCGCCTTCTCAATTATCCTTTTGCTTTTATTCTTGGTTTGACATGTACGCGCGGTACAAATCGAAATAACTTTTTGTTTCTACAACAATGGCTCCACCAAGCGTATCGCCGTATTTTGCTGGAAGTCCACCTGTGTAGACCATCATTCTATTAATGGAGCAACTTGGAACGCTATACACTTCGTTGCTTTTGATTCCATCGAGGATATAAATCATATCTCCTTTTCGCGCTCCGCGGAACATCAATTGTCCGTCGTCATCCACTTTAATTTCAGAGGACATGGAAGTTGCGAGTGCTTTGATGTCGAATTTATT
>ENA-OUVC01000923-OUVC01000923.1-marine-metagenome-genome-assembly--contig:-NODE-923-length-18305-cov-2.942396_pt1 | contig 18305 bp, 11 predicted proteins | sample MGYA00248622_ERZ508571 | MGnify/ENA primary metagenome ERZ508571 (study PRJEB26236, sample SAMN06267175) | marine metagenome | isolation source: Columbia River Estuary | place: USA:Columbia River Estuary... | reverse complement strand
AAGGCGTTTCGTTCCGCACAAACGAGTGCACGGCATTGCGCAGAATCCCTTCGCCCACCCCGTGTACCACCACCATGCGGTCCCAGCCCGGTGCTCCCAAAGCCGTCCGGAGCTTCGCCAATTGCCGCTCAAGCGCTCGTTCTCCGCGGTCTCCTTCCGGCAAATGCAAGTCCAAGTGCTGCGCCTTCTCCGCGTGCTTCCTGGGAGCCGCGTCCCCTTTCTGCTGGGCAATCGACTGCGGCGGAACCCCCTGCCCGACGGACCACGGAAAGTCGTGCACCAGTTCGTCGGCCTTGAAAAAGTGCTCCAACCCGTCCAAACACTCCACCACCTCCCCCGAGGGACTCGTCTGCAGGACCACGCCTTGCAGGGTGCCGTCGATTTCGTGGACCGAATCGCCGGGATGGAAGGGGCGGAGGGGGAGCATGGTGGGGAACGTTCCGGCAGTTATTCTTAAACGATGCCAAAGGTATCACCCAAAATGCTGCGCAATCCAGCGGGGTCCGTCCGTGCGCAAGGCCTGCACAAACGCTTGCGCCGCAGGGCTCAACACTTTGCCCGACGGCCAAACAATGTGCCAGGTGCTCCGCAACGGCAACCCCCGAATGGGCACAACCACGGCTTTTTCCTCCCGAAGGGCCCCGCGCATGCCAATCAACGGAACAATGGACACGCCCAGGCCGGCCATCACCGCCTGCTTCACGGCTTCGTTGGTGCTCAATACCATGGCTCTGGCCATTTCTTTCCCGATCAACCTCACTCTGGGATTGCCGTACTACTGGGCTTTGGTCAACTACTAATGCGCACCGTTCGCACCTGCTTTTATTCCTCGTCGTCGCCGGTGCAGTAGTACTGCTCGCATTCCTTGGCGTTGACTCCGATGCGGTCGTTGGCAAAAGCCACCGAGAAAAAGGTAGGATTGAACGCTACGTACAACCGCTCCACCACGTCCGAATAACTGGGACTCTCCGGATCCGCAATGGTCTCGCACAAAAAGCGATAACCCTCTTTTCCGCCGCACCATTCGGGCGGTCCGGCCATCGCGCCGTACGCCACAAAAATGGGGTCGTCGGCATCGCACTCGGTAGCGTGCGCGTCCATCGTCAATTCCAAGGTCCAAGGGATCTCCGTTTCGTAAACGAGCGTTAGGGGTCCCGATTCAAAATACAGCCACAAGTTTTGCTCCCAAGCATTGGCCGGGGCCTTGTCTATTTGTTCGATGGTAGACAGCTTAGACCACTGTGTAGGATCGACGACCTTTCCCCCGTTGGGCAAAACAAAGTGAAAAGGAGCGTCTGCATCCCAACCCATCGACAAGAAGGACGCCACCGCCAAGGACAACAAGTCTTTGGAGTTGGGAACGTTCAGCGTCCGCCAAACAGCAGGTTCCACATCTTGAAGCGTAACCCGAATGAGCAATGAATCCGTTATGGCCATAATTCAATTAGTTTTTCCATTGAGCGGTACAAAGGTCGAAACCAAAAAGTGCGCCAGCCGTTTTTAAACGTTTATAAACGTATGTAAATGTTTGTATCCGGTTAGAAACGTGAAAAACAGAAACTTACATCGAATATACCCATTTGCAAATGCGCCCCGTTAAGGCCTCAAAAATCCCACGGTACACAAACGAGGGTGAAATGTTGATTAAAGACCTCCAAAAAGTAGACCCCCCTAGGCCAATCGCCCACGAAAAAGGGCGTATTCGGCTCAACCGACCACTCCATCGTTTGCCCCAACGCATTCGTGCTGCGCATCCGCGTTGACTGCGTCAAACCGTCTAAATGCAGCCAATCGTGCGCCGGGTTCGGCCGGAGCTGAATTTTGGGACCGTCGGCCTCCGTCCACCCCAAATTGGAACAACTCCCCACCACATACGTGTTCATGTTGGCCAACGTATTCCGCTCCGTTCCGCCGAGGTACGAATACGTATAATAGAAATACAGCAGGGTGCCCTTGCTCGCCTGCAGGGTATACGGCACGTTGGGCTGCACCGGATACCCGGGTAGGGAACCCGGATCCGTTCCGCAGTACAAGATGCAGGTGGGCGAACCGGTCCCGGCTTGGGACGGGACGAACGTTAACGTGGGGTTGTTGTCCGCATCCGAAAACCGGTACTTAAAATCTCCGTTCCAGCTGGTCCCCACACACTTGGGCGCGGGATCCACCCGCGTGTTTCGAGCTGCGGAAACGGACGAATCGCCCCAAGCGTCAAACGCTACAGCCCGCAGCACGTGCGTACCCAGCCCCGGATGCCACGTGGCCTCCCAAGGCACCGAGCTCCGGGAAGCCCAACGCGCGCCGTTGGCGTAAAAATCCACGCGCACCACGGAATCATTCAAGTCCGACGCCATCGCCCGAACCCGCACGGAGTCGCCCTCCAGGAACGTTTGGCCGGGCTGCGGGGAGCTCAACGACACCGTGGGCGGCACGTTGGGGCTGCTTCCCACGATGACGTACACCTCATCCGCGTCCGCATACAGACTGTCTGCCACCGCCAACCGCATTTTGTAAATGCCCGACTGCAAATTGGAAACGCTCGTTTGCAGCGCGGAATTGTTCGCAAATACGGCAGTACTGGGGCCGTACACCTGCGTCCAAAGCACGGCCAACGTTCCGTTGGAACCCGCCGTGCTGGCGGAACCGTTCAAAGTTGCTGCGGTGGCCGGCAGAACAGCTAAGGCATTGCTGCCGGCGTTAGCCACCGGAAGCGTGTACGGCAGCGGCCCGGTGTACGTAAAGGTCAGCTTGCCCAAATTCAATTCGCCGCCCTGGAACGCAATCCGCAGCACCTGAACACCGGATTTGAGCGGTACGCCCGCCAGCGTTTTGGTGCCCCAGGTAGACCAGTTGCCCGTTCCGGAGACGGCAAAGACGGGTGCGATGGGCACCCCGTCGCTGAAGAGTTGAAGCGGCCCGCCGCCCAGCGCATTTCCGCTGGCGTACCTCAGTTGCAGCTGGTACAGCCCCGCCTGCACCGCATCCACCGTAAACTCCAACCATTCGCCGTTGGCCGTCCAGCCCACGTACGGTCCTTCTGCGGCCTGCGTCTTGGCATCCACGTACTCGTCCGGTCGGAAATCCCCCAAATTCGCCCGGGTTCCGTCTTGGTAGGCCACGCCGCTGGCGTTCCCGCCGGAGAACACATCGTAGTGCCCGGCCGGAAACGTGCCGGGCAAGGTAAGGGGCGTGCCGCTGTAGGGAATTTGATCGCCCACCAGCACCGCGGCCACGTTGGTCAGGGCAAACGACGCACCGCTGTACACCCGGGCGTAGAAAGCGTGTTTGCCGCTGGGGAGCGGCGGGGAAACGGCGGTAAAGGGGGCTTGCGCCACCGCCGCAAAGGCCGTGTCGCCGCAGAAAAAAACCACCTGCGTGGGCGTGCCGCCCGTTACCTGCGCGGAGACGGTCACCGTGCCGCCCTGGTACGCCGCGGGGAACGAGGTGGTGAGTGCGCCCTTCAGGGCAATGTCCTTGCTGGTGGCCAGCGTCCGCGGCGGCACCGTCAGCGCATACCCCGTGGAAAACAAAACGGTTTTGGGCGTTGCGCCGTAGTTCTGCGCCACGTAGGTGGTGTCTCCGGCACGGATAAAAGCCGCCGCCAGCGGGTGGTTGGCCCGAATGCCCTTGGCCACGCGTCCCAAGGCGTTCATCGCGTGCAGCCAGTGGTAGGTGAAGGCGTCGGACACCCCAAATTTCAAGCTGCGGCCCGGGTAGGAGTTGTACAAATTGAGGGCTTTCTGCGGGTTGGTGAAAGACAAGTACTGCCAGTAGATGTCGTGCCACAGGTTGACGTTGGGCGCGTTGCTGAGGATGCCGGTTTTTTGCTCCATTTCCAGCCAAAGCTGGTGCGCGTAGAGGGTGTCGTGCCCCAAGTACAGGGAGCCGCCGTGGATGGGGTAGAGCTCAATCCCAAAGCTGGCCGCAATATCGCCGGTCCAAAACGTGCCGTTGTCGTAGCTGTTGCCCCACACCCGCGAAACCAAGGCGTGCGGCTGCGTGGGCCCAAAGTTGCGTTGGCGCTGGTCAAACCAGTATTCTTCCACCGCGCGTTGCTCCGTCACGTACAGGTAAATGCCCAAATTCCGGATGGAGTCGTTCCCCGTAACGCTGCCCCAGTGGATCAAGGACGAGTTGAACTGCATGCTTTCCGACGTCGACTCCTGGTCGTTGCCCTGCAGGAAGGTGGCAAATCCATTGGCCCAGGAGTGGCCGGCGTAGGGGCTGAAACTGCGCAAATACGGAAAGAGGGCGTCGTTGCGCCGGGGCGACGCGGCGTCGCGCACGAGGAAGTTGATCATGGGTCCCCACGAGGCGGCCCAACCCGGTTCAAACTGCTCCACAAACGACGCGGCGTGGATGAAGTAGCCCCAATGGAAGTGGTGGTCGTTCAGGTTCAGGTCTTGTCCGTGCCCGGCCGGATAGCCCAGCAGCGCAGACCACGTGCTGTTGTAGTAAAACAAAAAGGCCACTTCTCCGGATTGGTAGTGCAACCAGTCTTCCAGGCGGTCCTTAACCGTTTGAAACAACAGGGCAAAAGCCGCGGTGTCCTGCGTCAGCTCCGCGGCGCGCGCGGTTTGGATCAGTCGGTTCATCTCCTGCCCCTCGTTGTAGCTGTCCGTCCAGGTGGCCAACGGATCGTTCTGCAGCAACTGAATCTTGGAACTCAATTCCAACGGCTGAAACCCGGCGCTGTAGGGGTCCACGTACGGCAGGGTGGGCAAAATTCCGTGGAAGGTGTCTTGAACGGTAAACGCATTGGCGGCCAAGCACTTGAGGGGTCCCCGCACGGTGGGGTAGGTGGGGCCCGACGGCGCTGCACTTCCGGGTGCGAGGGAGGACCACTGGTGCGGCAGCAAGCCCATCAGCAAAACGCTGTCCAGCCCTTCCTTTACCGCCACGTCTGCGGTAAACTCGGTGGTCACCACGGACGTGGCCGCGTTGTAGGACCATTCCGCGCGGGTGTTCACCGGCACCACATAGGCGTACGGCGCAAACTGCGCCGCGGCGGCGGCCACACTGGGGGCCGTGAGCGGCAAAAAGGCCAACGACCAGTAGTTTTTCCCGTTCAACGTGCTGGTGTAGGTACTCCCAGACTGCACCCAAACGCTGCCCACGGGGGCGTACACGGCAAAGTCCGCCCCATTCCGGGCATTTTCAATGCGCAGCACTTCGTTGGCTACCGTTGCGGTTCCTTGGTTCACCTGCACCGTGGCGACGTCCGAACTCCCTTTGGTGAAGTGCAAAAACGGCATGCCCAGCCCGGCGGTTGCCCTAAACTGTTTGGTTCCGGCGGTCCAATCCATCGTTACCGTCCAATCCGAGTAGTCCGCCACCCGCGCCTGCGGCGCGTTCAACCCACTGACCCCCACCACCACGGGCTCAATATTGTCAATGGGTCCCCACGGAATGTAGGTCACCACCAAACCGCTGTTTTTGGTTTTGAGGGTAAACGGGTAGGTGAACAGGTTGTCCGAATGTGGATTTTTGAGTTTGTTGCTCCACCAGTCGTTGGTGGGGACCGGCCGCTGCGCGGCCGGCCCGGTGGTATACGGCGTTCCCGAAGGATATCCGTTCCGTCCGGCAGCGTCCACGCCCGGGAATGTTTTGGTGTAGCTCCCGCTTCCCACCGGAACCGTTTGGGCCTGGAGGCCGGCGGCCGCCAGCACCGCCGTGCATGCAGCGAGTAAGGTGGATTGGAACAAGCGCTTCATGAACGGTCCGTTGCGTGCGGTGGCGCATTCGGAAGGTCGCACGTTCAAGGCCCGAATGGAGAAATGGTATCATTTACCTTAAGCAAGGTAGGGAATTTTGTAATGAGAAGATCCTCGGTAAAACAACCTCACCGACTGCAAAAGGTGTCTTAATATTTGAACACCAAAAATTGGTAAATTGGGTGTACCAATTAACCAATAATACGATGCGACTAAATTTGATAATCCTCGCCTGCTGCTCCCTGCTGATGATTTCAGGATGCAACAAGTCTACCGGCCCTTCTGGTAATCCCGTGATTGAATACGAGATTACCTCAACTACGCCTTTTGCAACCAACATTTTGGGCACGCCTTTTCCCGGATTGTCCGTGAATTACACCAACGAAACCGGTCAATTGCAGCAAGAGCAATTATCGATATCCGGTATATATTCTTGGAAAAAGAAGGTAGTTATCACTACGCCGCAAAGACCCATAGTAGTTTCCTGTACGGCTAATGGAATTTTGACGGGCAGCGGAAAAGTAGAGACGAAAGTGTACGTTGACGGTGTGCTGCGCGGCTCGAATACGGTAAATGCATACGAAGGCCAAGGTTATTGGACTATTCCAACTTTGTTTGTTAACGGAATATTGATCCAATAAATAGCCAAAAGCGCGCCTTACTGTATCTATATGGTTACTTCATTTAGCAAAAAAAGCCCCCTTCCATCGGAAGGGGGCTTTTATGTAAGTGGAGAATATCGGAGTCGAACCGATGACCTCTTGCATGCCATGCAAGCGCTCTAGCCAGCTGAGCTAATCCCCCGTGCGGCTGCAAAGATACAAAAGAGTTCAGTCCTGTACAAAATGCGCGGCGTTGGTTCAACGTCCGCCCAGCGCATAACTCAACTGAATGCCAAAGGTGCGCGGTCCTTGCAACGAGGCGGGACGCGGCATCACCGTGCGGTTCAGGAGGTTGTTCACCTGCGCCGTGATGGAGAAGTCTTGGGAAACGGTCCAGCGCAGGCGGGCGTCCATCAAGAGGTCAAAATGCGGCAAATAGTAGGCGTAGGCGTCTTGAACCCCGGGCACAAAGGCGTTGAACAGTGAGCTGGTGAAAATGCTGTCCATGTTGTCAAACCGGTTGTTGTAGCGCACGGAAAACCCGGCGCTCCAATGCTTCGCAACGGCCTCTACGTCTGCCTTGGCCACGTGGCGGTAGCGGTATTTGAGGTACCCGTTGGAGGGATCCGTAGATGTTCCGCGGTAGGTGATGGGCCGGCCCACGATGTCCAGCGCATAGGTGGCGTCGCGGTCCAGCATGGTGGGAACGGCGTAGGTGTATCCCATCAAGGCATTGATCGTCAGATTCTTGCTGGCTTGGTAGGACGACGTCAGGGTGAATTCAGCCCCCAGTACCTGGGTGGTGCCCACATTGATGGATTTAAACCCGTTGTTGGCAAAGAACTCGGCGGCGGGATCCGGCAGGGAGTTGGTGTCCCACTGCCCAAAGGTGAATTCCAGCATGTTCCAGTAGCGGCTGGCAAACAGGGCCGCGTCTGCGTAGCCTTGCCAGCGTCGGTTGCGCGAGGCCAACACCTGCTTTAAGCCCCATTCGCCCGTGAAGCTGCGTTCCGGACGCACGGCGGGGTTGGCGTAGACCTGCACGGGCCCAGCTACTGCGGACACAAACGCTTCCGCAATGGTGGGGAAGCGGTAGCCTTGGCCGGCGGAGGCGCGCATAAAGAGGCCTTTTCCCAGGTTGCGGTTGATGCCGGCGCGGAAAATGGGTGCGCCGGAGCCGCCGGTGTCCAGGGTGTAGCGCTCGTAGCGAGCGCCCAAACTGAGATTCCACGGACCCTTGCTGTAGTCTGCCTGGGTAAAGATGCCCCGGGTGGTGGAGGAGTGCTTTCCGCCAAACAACTCACTGTTCAAGGAGAGGGAATTCGTGGCGCTGGCACCCCAGGTGGTGTTCCAGCCGTTGGCGCCAAAGCGGGTGGCGGTGTACTCGGTGTACAGGGTGCGCGCGGCGTTGGAGTAGTCCTCCAAGCCTACTAGAAGGTTGTTGTCGTGCGCAAAAAAACGGGACCGGAGGGCGTGGAGCGTTCGGCCTTGGCGGTAGGTGATGAAGGGGCTGACGGTCATCTGGTAGATGCCTTTGTTGGTGGCGGTGGAGTCCAGGGGGATGTAGCCGTTTGCGAAGCTCTTCCAGAGCAGGACGTCGGCACCGCGCAAGCCGCGGACGGAGGCGGCCAACCCTACTTTGAGGTTTTTGTTGACGGCGTAGTCGTACTTGCCGTGGAGGCGGAGGCTTTCGTCGGTAACCCCGTACACGTAGCCTTCGTCCCACTGAATTTGACCGTGGAGAACCAGGCCGGATTTCGCGGTGGGTTTGACGGCCACGGCAAACCGACCGGTTCCTTGGGTGCGCATGCCGGTACCCGCCCACCAGCGCATGGAGGGGAAGAGGGGCTGGTCGTAGACGAGGGATTGGAAGGAGAGGCGGGCAACGGGTTGCGCACCCGCTTCCAAGGTTCGAACGTGGATGACGCCGTTGAGGGCGGCACTTCCGTACAGGGCGCTGGCGGCGCCTTTGACTACTTCAACGTGTTGGATGGCTTCCACCGGAACCAAGGCCCAGGAGGCCTGTGCGGCGTCGGGAGACAGGAGGGGGAGGCCGTCCAGCAGTACCTGAACGCGCGATCCCACGCCGTAGCTCCATCCGGAACCGCTGCGGATGTTGGCCTGACCGTCTTGGATGGTGACGCCGGGCGTTTGGATGAGGGCGTCCTCTATCTTGAGCAACGGTTTGTTTTTCAGGATGGAAGCGGGCAAGGCGTCGATGCTGGCGGTGGTGGTTTCCAGGCGCTGGGCGTAGCGGCTGGCACTGACCACGGTGGTCTGCAGGCGGACGGTGTCGGACAAGCTGCTTTTGCGCGTCGGGGATTGGTTGGACAGACGTTGCGCAGACAGGGACCCGCTCAACAGCAGGATGGAGCCGAGGAATCCCCAACGAAGGGAGGTCGGTGAATAGGGAAGGGAAGAAAAGGTCATAAACGTTTGCGCCAAGGAGTAAATTTGACGAAAGTTAAGGAATTGAAGATGAAAAGAGCATTGGTGACCGGCGCAACGTCGGGGATTGGCTGGGCTACGGCCTGGGCGTTGGCGGAGGCCGGTTGGGATGTGATGGCTTGGGGTCGTCGGGAGGAGCGGCTGACGGGGCCGGAGGGGTTGGTGGCGCAGGCCCGCGGAGCGGGGCTGCGCGGAAGCATTGAGGCGCGGAGCGTTGACGTGCGCGACGGTGCGGCAGTGGCGGCAGCAGCCCAAGAATTTCTCGAACAAGGATCCGTCGACTTTTTGTTCAACAATGCCGGCCTGGCGCTCGGTCGCGAACCCTTGCACGAAGGAAATTTGGAGCAGTGGGAGGCCATGATCGACACCAACCTCAAGGGCCTCCTGTATGTATCGAAGGCCATCGGACAAGACATGGTGAAGCACCAAAAAGGGCACATCATCAACGTGGCGTCCATTGCGGGGAAGGAAGTCTACCCCAACGGGAACGTGTACTGCGCCACCAAAACGGCCGTAGACGCACTCACCCGCGCCATGCGCTTGGATTTGGGCAAGCACGGGGTGAAGGTGGCGCAAATTGCGCCCGGCATGGTGGAGACGGAGTTTTCTTTGGTGCGGTTCTCTGGGGACGAGGAAAAGGCGAAGGAGGTCTACAAAAACTTGAAACCCCTGTCGGCCAAAGACATCGCAAACACGGTGCTTTGGATGGTGGAGGCGCCGGAGCACGTGAATTTGGCGGACGTCTTGATTCTCCCCACCTCCCAATTAAACGCGGTTTCTTTGCGCTGACACCGTGTCTTTTTTTGGCGTTTAGTGCAAACGTTTGCCACGGCTAAAGAAACTGCTAATCAACGAGTTGGCTAAAATTCCCTGCGTTAAAAGCTTATATCCGTTTCGAACCGACTGTCGGCCCAAAAGGGCTGCAACTTGCGGCCATGGAAGATCGAGACGAACGCATTCGCATCGCAGTGGCTTTATCCTTGTGCAAAGGCATTGGGCCCGTACGTATGGTGCAGATTTACAAGGCTTTTGCGGATCATTGGGAGCGGCTGCCCTTTGTTCCTACCCATGAATTGGGGTTGCCAGCCAGAACAGAAATGGAGCTGAGTCGCACCGGGTGGAATGCCTTGTTGGACAAGGCAGAGACGTCCCTGCACAAGTCATTTTTGTCCGGCATCCGGGTGCATTGGGTAGAGGATCGGCTGTTTCCCGAACGACTTGGTCCGGATCGATTGCCGGACGGACCGCTGGTTTTGTACACCAAGGGTGATGCGGAAATTTTGCGCGCGCCCCGCACCTTGGGGGTAGTTGGCACCCGAAAGCCATCCAATTACGGCTTGGCGTGCACAGAAATTTGGGTGGCCGGCGTTGAGTTGTCTAATCCAGTGATTGTGAGCGGCTTGGCTTTTGGAATTGATGCGGAGGCGCATTCGTCCGCATTGCACCATTCGTTGAAGACCATCGCGGTACTGGCGCACGGTTTGCATGCGGTTTTTCCCGTGGCGCATCGGGAGATGGCCTCGGATGTCTTGGATCGGGGAGGGTGTTGGCTGTCTGAGTTACCGTACGGAATTGACCCGGAGCCGGGTACGTTTCCGCAACGCAATCGTTTGATTGCTGGAATGTCCGACGCAGTGGTCATTCCGGAAGCTGGGGCCAACAGCGGAACATTGATTACGGCGCGCATGGCGTTGGACTACAACAAACCCGTGTACGCGGTGCCGGGACGATTGGGGGATCCGCACAGCGAGGGGTGTTTGGCCTTGCTGGCCTCACACAAAGCGACCATTGCCTTCCGTCCGGGTCAGTTGTTGGAAGATTTGCAGTGGCAACTGGATCCGGATCGGGCCCGCGCGCCGGCCTTGGAGTGTATTGAATTGGTGAAAGCGGCCATAGAGGTGCTGCGAAGGCGACGAAAGCGCAAAGGGCCGGCGGTTTTTCGGCGCGACCAACTTTTTCCGTTGTGTCCGGACTGGAGTCGAAACCAAATTCTAACGGCCTTGGATGCGCTGGAGGCCAGCGGGCAAGTGCTGTACGATGTGGTCAGCGATACGTACAGCGCAAATGCAGTCGCACAAGATGCCTCTTCCGCTTATTCTTCAAAATCGTCTTCGGCGGGGGGGTCGTCGCTGGATTCTTCTTCCTCGTCGGAGGAATCGTCTTCCAGTTCGCTATCTACTGGTGCGGCAGAGGGGACGGTTTCCAGGTCGTCCAGGTAGCGATTCAGTTGGTTTTGGAGCTCGATGCTGATTTTGAAGAGGTACTTGGTGTCTTCGGTTTCCAGCGGTACAGCACGCACCAATTCTCCTTTAGCGTTGGTGTAGGTAACCATCACGCCGGGGTCAAACCCCTCCGGATATTTGTCGGTTAATAGGGCCAGAAGCTCTGGCGTGCTGTTGTTGTAGTCGATGATGATCCGACGCTTGTCCATGGATGAACGCCCTGTTTTTTTGTTGGAACTTATTGAATTAAACCGAGGAGAGTTTGAAATACTTGAATGCGGGTAATTGGGTTTGAAATGTAAGAATTACCAACCCAATATCCATGCAAAAATTAACGGAGCTACAATGGTGGCGTCCGATTCCACGATGAACTTCGGGGTGTCGGCGTCCAGTTTGCCCCAGGTGATTTTTTCGTTGGGGACCGCGCCGGAGTAGGATCCGTAGGAGGTGGTGGAGTCGGAGATTTGGCAGAAATAGCCCCAGAAGGGGATGTCGTCGATTTCCATGTCTTGGTAGAGCATGGGGACCACGCAAATGGGGAAGTCTCCGGCGATGCCGCCGCCAATTTGGAAGAATCCTACGCTGGGCGCGGAGGGGTTGTTTGGGTTGCGGCTGTTGTTGGTGTACCAACCGGCTAGCCAGGCCATGTATTCAATGCCGCTCTTCATGGTGGAGGCTTGCAGTTCTCCTTTGATGACGTAACTGGCGAAGATGTTGCCCATGGTGGAGTCTTCCCAACCCGGAACAACGATGGGGAGGTTGCGTTCGGCGGCGGCCAGCATCCAGCTGTTGTTGGGATCTACGGCGGGGTCGTATTCGGCTGCGAATTCGGGAAGTTGCACCATTTGGTACATGTATTCGTGGGGGAAGTAGCGCTGTCCGGAGGCTTCGGCACGGTTCCATATTTTTTGGATGTGCTTTTGGAGTTTGCGGAAGGCTTCTTCTTCGGGGATGCAGGTGTCTGTGACGCGGTTCAAGCCGCGGTCCAGCAACGCGCGTTCGTCTGCGGGGGTTAAGTCCCGGTAGTGGGGCACGCGTTCGTAGTGGCTGTGGGCAACGAGGTTCATCAGGTCTTCCTCCAGGTTGGCGCCGGTGCAGCTGATGATGTCCACTTTGCCTTGGCGGATCATTTCGGCAAGGGAGCGGCCCAATTCGGCCGTGCTCATGGCGCCGGCAAGGGTGATCATCATTTTACCGCCGGCTGTGAGGTGCGCTTCGTAGCCTTTGGCGGCGTCCACCAGGGCAGCGGCGTTGAAGTGCTTGTAGTGGGCTTCAACGAATTGGGAGATGGGGCCTTTCTGGGTTGCCATTAGGATGGGGGATGAATCGGGTTGAATCGGATGCAAAAATAAACGAAGAACAATATGCAGCGTTGGGGCTGTTTCCCTTAGTAACCAAGGATTTTGAGCATGCTTTTGTAGCTCTGTTCCTTAGCGAAGAGGCGGGTGAACCACTCGCCGTCGGCATCGCGGTCAATCACCACGTGCTTGGGTGCGGGGATGAGGCAATGCTGGATTCCGCCGTAGCCGGAGATGGATTCTTGGTAGGCGCCGGTGTTGAAAAAACCGATGTACAGCGGTTCTTCCTTGTCGAGTTTGGGAAGGAAGATGGCATTGGAATGCTGCTCGGAATTGTAGTAGTCGTCGGAATCGCAGGTGAGGCCGCCCAGCAGGACGCGCTCGTAGTTGGATTCCCATCGGTTGATGGCCATCATGACGAAGCGCTTGTTGATGGCCCAGGCGTCGGGCAGGGTGGTCATGAAGGACGAGTCAATCATGTACCACTTTTCGCGGTCGTTCTGCTTTTTCTCGCCCATGATGGAGTAGAAGGTGGCGCCGGACTCGCCCACGGTGAAGGAGCCGAATTCGGTAAAAATGTCTGGCTCCGTGATGCCTGCGGCGTTGCAGTTGGCCTTGATTTGCGCAATGATTTCCCCGGCCATGTAGTCGTAGTCGTACTCAAAATTGAGGGAGTTTTTGATGGGAAAACCGCCGCCGATGTTAAGCGCGCTGAGGGTTGGGCAGACTTTTTTCAGCTCAATGTAGAGGTTCACGCACTTCAGCAGCTCGTTCCAGTAGTACGCGGTGTCGTTGATGCCGGTGTTGATGAAAAAGTGGAGCATGTACAGTTCCACGTGGGCGTTGTCTGCCAGGTGGCGTTCGTAGTAGGACAACACTTCTTTGTAGCCCAGACCCAGACGGGAGGTGTAGAATTCAAATTTGGGCTCTTCCTCAGAGGCAATGCGGATGCCCACTTTTAGTTTAGGCGCGTTCGGCTCCAACTGCTCGGCCAACAGGGTAAGCTCTTCGCGGTTGTCCAAGACCGGGATGACGTTGATCCAACCGTCGTTGACCAGTCGGGCAATATTCTCCAGATACTGAGCCCGTTTGTAGCCGTTGCAAACCACGTAGTGATCCTTGCTGATCTTGCCTTCTTCGTGCAGCGTTTCGATGAGGTTGATGTCAAAAGCACTGGACGTTTCCAGGTGGATGTTATTCTTGAGGGCCTCTTCCAGAACAAAACTGAAGTGGCTGCTTTTGGTGCAGTAGCAAAAATGATAGCTTCCTTGGTAATCCACCTTGGCCATGGCCACGTTGAACATGCGCTTGGCGCGTTGGATGTTGGAAGTAATTTTGGGCAAGTAGGTCACCTTCAAAGGAGTCCCATACTGCTTGATGATTTCCATGAGGGGAATGTCGTGCCAGTGCAAGATTTCATTCTCAACGTAGAACTCTTCTTGCGGCCATTCGAAGGTCTGCTCAATCAGGTCGAGGTAGTGGTTTTTCATCGGAGTAACTTGGATGTGGGCACAAAGGTACATCGAAGTGAGTTGGATTGTTTTTGCTGCTAATTTATGTAATACCTTAAAAATGAATATAATACGATCTGTTTGTGAAAATTTAATGCGCTAAATGAACTTAGAATTTGCCCATTTAGTCTGTTTTATACCCCATTGGACTCGTTTTGTTGGGGGCAGTTGGGCTCTATCCGATTCGTCTTGGACCGCGGTAGGGAGGCAAAGAGAGTCAACTTAGCGACTACACGTACACGCATGGAGCTGGCTTCTTGCGGTGCAGCTGGTGTTGTTCCTCGTTGGTTGAATACAAAGGGTTTTTGGAACTTGGGGGTGTCGGCGTATGCGGTGGGTCTTGGTTGGAGGTTGACGTACGCGGATGGACGGGTCAAGAGGCGGCGTGCAGTTGGGTGGATTGGGGTGAAAAAAGCTTGATTTTCAGTTAACTCCGGCCGGCAAAAAAGGGGTACCTTTGCACCTTCTTAAAACACCCCCCCTATGGAGCAGGCTGGCTTGCGGAACATCGCGATCATTGCACACGTTGACCACGGCAAAACCACCTTGGTTGATAAGATTCTTCACTTTTGCCAACTGTTTCGTGAGAACCAGGCCACCGGCGAGTTGATTTTGGACAACAACGATTTGGAGCGCGAGCGCGGGATTACCATTCTGTCCAAGAACGTGAGCGTAGTTTACAAAGGATTTAAAATCAACATCATAGACACCCCCGGTCACGCCGATTTTGGCGGAGAAGTGGAGCGTGTATTGAACATGGCAGACGGCGTTTTGCTTTTGGTGGATGCCTTTGAAGGCCCCATGCCCCAGACCCGTTTTGTACTGCAAAAGGCCCTGCAATTGGGCTTGAAGCCGTTGGTAGTAGTCAACAAAGTAGACAAGCCCAACTGCGATCCAGAGAACGCACACGAATTGGTGTTTGACCTGATGTTCAACTTGGACGCTACGGAAGAGCAGCTGGATTTCCCCACCGTGTACGGTTCCGCGAAGAACAATTGGATGGGACCGGACTGGAAGGTTCAGGCACCGGACATTTCCTACTTGTTGGATCAGGTGTTGGAACACGTTCCCGCTCCCGAAGTGGCCGAAGGAAACTTGCAGATGTTGATTACCTCCTTGGATTTCAGCAACTACACCGGACGTATTGCCATCGGTCGGTTGCAGCGCGGCGTGGTGCGGGAGAATATGCCGGTTTGCCTGGTGAAGCGCGACGGCAGTATTGTGAAGAGCCGCATCAAGGAAGTTTTTGTGTTCGACGGTTTGGGCCGCACCAAGGTATCCCAAGTGATGGCCGGTGATTTGTGCGCCTTGAACGGCATCGAAGGATTTGAAATTGGCGACACGGTTGCGGATTTTGAAAACCCCGAAGGACTGCCCACCATTGACATTGACGAGCCCACGATGTCGATGATCTTTACCATCAACGATTCTCCGTTCTACGGTCAGGAGGGTAAGTTAGTTACTTCCCGCCACCTCAAGGAGCGTTTGGAGCGTGAGTTGGAGCGCAATTTGGCGCTGCGCATTCTGGAAACGGACAAGGCCGACACCTTCAAGGTGTTTGGACGCGGCGTTTTGCACCTCTCGATCTTGATCGAAACCATGCGTCGGGAAGGGTTTGAATTGCAGATTGGCCAACCCCAGGTTATTTTCCGCGAGGTAGACGGCGTGCAGTGCGAGCCTATTGAGGAACTGTTGATTGACGTCCCCGAAACGGGTTCCGGGTCGGCCATTGAATTGGTGACCCAGCGCAAGGGCGAAATGATCAACATGGTGCCCAAGGGAGACCGCATGGTCCTGACGTTCAAGGTGCCTTCGCGCGGTTTGATCGGTTTGCGGAACAGCTTGTTGACGGCGACCGCCGGTGAGGCCATCATGAACCACCGCTTGTTAGGCTTTGAGCCGTACCGCGGCGAGATGCCCTCACGCATCAACGGTTCGTTGATTTGCTCGGAGCCGGGCGAGTCTATTGCCTACTCTATTGACCGCCTGCAAGACCGCGGTTTCTTCTTCATCGATCCGGGCGAGAAAATCTACACCGGTCAGGTAATTGGCGAACACACGCGCGGCAACGATTTGGTCATCAACGTGACCAAGTCCAAGCAGTTGACGAACATGCGCGCTTCCGGTACGGACGATAAAATGCGCATTGCCCCGGCCAAGAAATTCAGCTTGGAAGAGGCTCTGGAATACATCCAAGGCGACGAGTACGTGGAGTTGACGCCCAAGAGCATCCGCTTGCGCAAGATTTACTTGAACGAGAACGACCGCAAGCGGTACGGAAGCAAGAATTGATCTTTGGATTCTGGAACAAAAAAGGCGCCCCGCGGGGCGCCTTTTTTTGTGCCGATTTTCCCGGAATGCCGACAGCCGTATTTATACGTTTGCAACCGGTTCGCGGCAAAAAGGCAATGCACTTTTGCTGCATGAAAAGAATCAATGCGCCTCCAGCCAGTTGGGTCCCGTGCCCACTTCCACCTCCAGCGGTACCGCCAGGGTGAATGCATTTTCCATAGCGTGCTTGATGAGCGGCAGCAGTCGATCCAATTCGTCGGTGAAGGCGTCGAAGACTAATTCGTCGTGCACCTGCAATACCATCTGGCTTCGGAATCCTTGTTCGGCCAATTCCCGGTGCAGGTTCACCATGGCCAATTTGACGATGTCCGCCGCCGTTCCTTGTATGGGTGCGTTGATGGCATTTCGCTCGGCATGGCCGCGCATCACTTGGTTTCGTGAGTCGATGTCTTTCAGGTAGCGGCGTCGGCCCAAAAGGGTTTCCACGTAGCCTTGGCTGCGTGCTTGCGCCACTTGGGTATCGATGTAGGACTTGATGCCCGGATAGGTTTGAAAGTACTGATCAATTAACTCTTTGGCTTCGGTGCGGCTCAACGCGGTTTGCTGGGAAAGCCCAAAGGCACTGACTCCGTAAATGATGCCAAAATTGACAGTCTTGGCGTTGGAGCGTTGCTCTTTGGTCACTTGGTCCAAAGGAACGTTGAATACTTTGGAGGCGGTTGCGGCGTGAATGTCTACACCCGAACGGAAGGCGTCCAGCATGGCGGGATCCCCAGACAGGGCCGCAATGATCCGCAATTCAATTTGCGAGTAGTCCGCGGAAACCAGCGTTCTGTCCGGCCCGCCGGCCACGAACATGGCGCGAATTTTCCGGCCTCGTTCGGTGCGGATGGGGATGTTTTGCAGGTTGGGGTTGGTGGAACTGAGGCGTCCGGTGGCGGCCACTGCCTGATTGAAGGTGGTGTGGATGCGTTGGGTTTTTGGATTAATCAGCTGGGGAAGGGCGTCCACGTAGGTGCTTTTCAGCTTGCCTACTTGGCGCCATTCCAGCAACTTGTTCACGATGGGGTGGGTGTTGCGGAGGTCTTCCAAGATTTCCTCCCCCGTGGCGTACTGCCCGGTTTTGGTCTTTTTGATTTTTCCCTTGCCGATTTGGAGACGTTCGAAAAGCACTTCACCCAATTGCCGCGGCGAAGCCAAATTGAACTCCACGCCGGCCAATTGCAGTACTTCCCGTTCGAGTTGCGCCAACTCCTGACCCAACGTCTCGGAGTAATTTTTCAGTGCAGCGCGGTCCACGGCAATTCCGTGGTTTTCCATGGACGCCAAGACGGGAACCAAGGGGGTTTCGATGGTTCGAAACACCGATTCTACGCCGGTTTCTTGGAGCTTGGGTCTAAATTGTGCGGCCAGCTGCAGGGCCACGTCGGCATCTTCCGCGGCGTACTCGGTTTGCAGGTCCAACGAAACATCGCGCATGGTTTTTTGACGCGGTCCTTTGCTGCCAATGAGCGATTCGATGGAAATGGGTTGGTAGCCGAGGTAGGCCTCGGACAGAAAGTCCAAACCGTGCCGCTGATCCGGCTGGAGCAGATAGTGCGCAAGCAAGGTATCGAAAAGCGGTCCGCGCAATTGAATGCCGTACTGCAGGAGGATTTGCAGGTCAAATTTTAGGTTTTGTCCTACGACTTCAACGGTGGTACTGGAAAAGAACGGTTGAAAAAGCGCCAAACGTTCATGTGCAGCGGTTCGGTCGGCGGGAATGGGGATGTAGAATCCGGTGTGGGCTTCAAAACTGAAACTGAGGCCCACCAGTTCGGCCGAACGAACGTCCAACCCCGTGGTTTCGGTGTCGAAGCTGACGCTTGGTTGCAGCAGCAGTTTTTCCACCAACATTTTGCAGCCCACAGCGTCGTTAATGCACTGGTAAAAGTGTTCGGTGGTGGCTGCGGTTGCGAATAAGCTGGTGTGTGCCGGTTGCTCGTCAAACGCATCGGGGTCGTCAAAGAGCGAAGGTCCTGCCGCAGCGCGTTTTGCGGTGGTCGCCTTGGGTTCGGTAGCTGTGGCGTTGTTTGCGGAATTGGGTGCTGCGGGATAAGCGGATGCGCTGCGCTCGGGTGTGGCAGGCAACTCGCCAGTCGCCGCCCGGTGCGCTGCGCGAAGCAATCGGTCTGCGACGGTCCGGAATTCCAAGGACGCACACAGCTCGCGAAACGCGGCC